>Ga0182015_10000078_pt1 | contig 125332 bp, 105 predicted proteins | sample 712P3MmetaG_FD_120478 | JGI IMG/M metagenome (GOLD analysis project Ga0182015, IMG submission 120478) | Permafrost microbial communities from Stordalen Mire, Sweden - 712P3M metaG | ecosystem: Environmental > Terrestrial > Soil > Wetlands > Permafrost | place: Sweden: Stordalen | collected...
CGTTCCGTGGTCGGGAGCGGATTGAGGCAGGGGAAAGAAGGTTTCGCTTGACAGCGCGAGAAAGCTGGGAATAATACGTCAGTTTAATAAAATTTAATAAATCACAGAACCTGCAGAATCACAGTCTTCGCGAATTTGCTGTCCTTGATCGAACACAAAGTTTCGGAGAGTGGGGTATGTTTTCTAAACGATTTCCGGTCGTTTGCATCGTTTTTCTGTACATCCGCTTGATCTTTTTTTTCGTGACTGCAGCGATCATGCCGGCCAACGCGTCCGGCAACGAGCAGGCGGCGTCTGACAAAATATTTCTGCATGAGGGCTGGAAATTGCAGTCTTCTTGTCTTTTCCTTGCGCAAGGCGAACAAATCTCGACTGCTGGATACAAAACGAACGGCTGGCATTCCGCAACCGTGCCAACCACTGTGGTGGCCGCTCTGGTCGCCGATAAAACTTATCCGGATCCTTACTACGGCAAAAACTTGCGGGAAATCCCCGGTACAACCTATCCGATCGGCAAAAACTTTTCATTACTCAGTATGCCGAAAGATAGCCCGTTCCACTGCTCCTGGTGGTATCGCACGGAATTCACGCTGCCTGCGGATTACAAAGGGCGGCACGTTTGGCTTCGTTTTGGCGGGATTAACAACCACGCGAACATCTGGCTCAACGGCCGCTTAGTGGCGGGCGGAAAGGACATCGCCGGGGCCTACCGCACTTACGAATTTGACATCACGCCGTTTCTTGCTGGTGACCGGCCCAACGCTCTTGCCGTCGAAACCATCGCGCAGACCGAAAAAGATCTGGGAATAAATTGGGTGGACTGGAATCCGGCGCCCCCGGACAAGGACATGGGCCTATGGCGGGACGTTTATGTGGAAGGCAGCGGCGCGGTGGCGATTCGCCATCCGATGGTGGCTACGCATTTTCTGGACGCGTCGTTAAGCGAAGCTGACCTCACGGTGGAAGCCGAGCTTAAGAACGCGGGTGATGCGACCGTCTCCGGTCGTCTCGATGGGCAAATCGAAGCTGTGAAATTCGGACAAATAGTAACGTTGAAGGCGGGAGAAACCCGCACTGTCCGCTTTGCTCCGGATGAATTTCCGCAACTGCGCATGAAAAATCCCAAAGTGTGGTGGCCCTATCAAATGGGCGCGCAGAACCTTCACCAGCTTACATTTCGTTTTACGGTGGAAGAGGATTTGACGGACCAACAAAGCGTCAGATTCGGCATTCGCGAAATCACTTCGGATCTAAATGCACAGAGCGCGCGGCAATTCTATGTGAACGGGAAAAAGATACTGATACGCGGTGGCGGCTGGTCGCCGGACATGTTACTGCGTCCGGATCATGCCCGGTTGGAAACCGATTTTAGCTACATTCGCGACATGAACCTGAACGCGATCCGTCTGGAAGGAAAAATGGAGACGGATGATTTCTACGATCTTGCGGATGAGCGCGGCGTGCTCATTATGGCCGGTTGGTGCTGCTGCGACCATTGGGAACAGTGGAAACATTGGCAGCCCGGCGATCTGGAGATCGCCACCGCATCGTTGCGCTCGCAGATTTTGCGCATGCGAAGCCATCCGAGCTTGCTCGTGTGGTTGAACGGTAGCGATGGACCGCCGCCAACGGACGTGGAAACCGCCTATATCAACTTGTTGAAGGAAACGGATTGGCCCAATCCATATATTTCTTCCGCATCGCAAAAGCCGACTTCTGTTACTGGAAAATCGGGCGTGAAAATGACGGGGCCGTACGATTACGTTCCGCCGGATTATTGGCTGACTGACACCAGCAAATACGGCGGCGCGTACGGTTTCAATACTGAGACCGGGCCCGGACCGGCGATACCGTTGGTCAGTTGCCTTCGTAAATTTATCCCCCCGGATCATTTGTGGCCTCAGGATTCTTTCTGGGACTATCACGCGGGCTCGGAAGGCTTCAAGAATTTGAACCACTTTGAAGATGCGATGAAAGCGATTTACGGCGCTCCTTCCGGCCTCGACGATTATGAAACTAAGGCGCAAGCCATGGCTTACGACGGCGAACGAGCTATGTTCGAGGCCTATTCCCGCAACAAATACACTTCCACCGGAATCATTCAATGGATGTTGAATAATGCGTGGCCCTCGACCATCTGGCATCTCTACGATTATTACCAGCAGCCGGCCGGTGGATATTTCGGCACGAAGAAAGCTTGTGAGCCTTTGCACGTTCTGTATTCGTATGACGACAACAGCGTCGCAGTGGTGAATAGCCGGTATGTAAAGTTCTCGGGCCTGACGGTCATCGCGCACGTGTATGACAATTCCTTGCACGAAACATTTTCTCGTGAACTGAAAACGGATGTAGATGCGGATGGCGTCGCGAAAGTCTTAACGCTTCCTGCGGAAGCTTTTAGTCCTTCATCTCCAATTTATTTTGTCAAGCTTGCACTGCAATCGAATGACGGAAAAACCGTAAGCACAAACTTCTATTGGCTCTCGCCGAAGAAGAACGTTTACGAATGGGGCAAGACCGATTACAAATACACCCCGGTATCTACGTACGAAGATCTGACCGCTCTTCAGAACCTGCCGAAAGCGAAACTCGAAGCCGGCGGAACATCTGTTTCAACTGCGGACGGCCCGGAAGTTCACCTGACACTGAAAAATCCCAGCGAGCATTTGGCTTTTCAGGTGCGATTTGGAGTTCGGAGAAAAGGTCAAGACGCCGAGATACTTCCGGTGTTTTGGGACGACAACTATATCGAGCTGATGCCGGGAGAATCCCGCGAAATCAGTGCAAAATACCTTCGCACCACCGACATTTCCGAGCCGCTTGAAATGACTGTTGCGGGCTGGAACATTGAAACCATCACCATTCCGTTACCAGGAAACGCTACATCTTCTGCTCAAGGTGCGGGTGGCGGGCGCTGATGCCCAACGAACACTCAAAGCCCGTTCATTCAATTCCACATAGCTTTCCGAATTCCATGCTTAGTGAAATCTACGAGCAGCCGCACGCGATTCGCGAATGCATTCGCCGCAACGTGCAGGGGGATTCCATTTTCCCCGGTGCACTGCAACCCATCGACAGCGCCATTTTTGCTTTCAAGAAAATCATTATCGCTGCCAGCGGTTCCAGCCGTCACGCGGGCCTGGCTGGCGAAATCACGATGGAAGATCTCGCGGGAATCGCTGTGGACGTGGAATATTCGAGCGAATATTGCTATCGCTCCACGCATGCTGACACCGAACCGATTGTGGCAGTCATCACGCAATCGGGCGAAACGGCTGACACGATCGCGGCGCAGCGCCAAGCGCTCAGCCGGGGCGCGAAAACGGTGGCAATCTCGAATGTTGCCGATTCCACTATCGCTCGCGAAGCCAGCGCCACGCTGCACACATTTGCGGGTTTAGAAAAAGCAGTGCCGGCAACGAAGAGCTTTACTTCCCAGCTGACGATTCTTTATCTGCTGGCCTTGTTTCTGGCGCGCAAACGAGGCCGGATCACTTCGGGCGTCGTACGTTCTCATCTCGAATCCCTCGGCGCGCTTCCCGGCGAAATTGAAAAGACTCTGCCATCGTGGGATGCCCAGGTCGCCGGTTGCGCGCGCGATTATCAACATGCGACGGCATTCTTGTTTCTTGGGCGCGGCGTTCATTATGCGATTGCGCGCGAAGGAGCGCTGAAGCTGAAGGAAATTTCCTACGTGCAGGCTGAAGGTCTTCCGACCGGCGAACTTCGCCATGGTCCCAATGCTCTGGTGGACGAGAAGCTTCCGGTGATAGTTCTTGCCACGCGCGATTCCGCTGATCCGGATTCCGTGCTGCGATACGAAAAGACCCTCGCAGTACTTGAATACATCAAGAGCCGCGGCGGAAAAGTGATTGCAATTGCATCGGAAGGAGACCGCACCATTGCGGCGCTTGCGGATCGTGTGATTCATGTTCCGTCCGCGCCGGAACTGCTTCTGCCCATCCTTGAAGTTGTGCCGCTGCAACTATTCGCTTACCACTTCGCCTTGCTAAATGGCTGCGATGTGGATCATCCCAGGAACCTAGTAAAATCGGTCACCACTGAATGACCACGGAAATAAGTTTGGCCACCTCCAGCGCACCCAAGCTCAAACGCACGCTTCTCCTTTGGGACCTCATCATCATTGGCATTGTAATTATCCAGCCGATCGCGCCGATGGGTATTTACGGCGTGATCAGCAACGCAGCGCGCGGGCACGTGGTTACCACCATCCTAATCGCCATGGTGGCTATGCTTTTTACCGCGGTTAGTTACGGCAAAATGGCGCGCGCGTATCCGAGCGCCGGTTCGGCTTACACGTATGTGGGGCAGGAGATTCATCCCGCGCTTGGTTATGTGACCGGCTGGGCGATGTTGATGGACTACATTCTGAACCCGCTTATCTGCACGGTGATTTGCAGCAAACTGACCCAAAATATTTTGCCGGGCGTGCCTTACTGGGTGTTGGCCGTCGGATATGCGGTGGGTTTTACAGTTCTAAACCTGCGCGCTGTGAAAACGTCTGCGCGAATAAACGATGTGCTGGCAGCCGGAATGTCCATCGTGGTGGTGATATTTTTTGCCTTCGTGATACGTTTCGTTTGGGGACTTCACGAATATGGCGCGGGTTTTTTCTGGCAGCCTTTCTACGATCCGCGGACGTTTAGTTTCAGCGGAGTTTTCCGTGGGACTTCGATCGCCGTCCTTACTTATATCGGCTTCGACGCTATTTCGACATTTTCAGAAGAGGTTGAGAATCCGCGTCGCAATATTATGCTGGCTACCGTTCTGGTCTGTGTAATCACGGGCGTATTAGCGTCGCTCGAAGTGTATGCAGCGCAGCTCGTATGGGGCTCGAATCCGTTTCCGCCGGACAAAGTGGAATCTGCATTTCCCCTGGTCGCGGAACGAGCTGGAGGCTTCTTTTTATTTCAACTTTTGAATTTCACCGTGTTGATCGCAAATATCGGATCGGGGATGGGATCGCAGCTGGGAGCCGCGCGTTTGCTTTATGGCATGGGACGTAGCAACGGCATACCGAAGAAGTTTTTTGGCGCTATTGATCCGAAGAATCACATTCCACGCAACAACGTACTGTTTGTCGGCGCGCTCGCGCTGACTGGCGCTTTTTTAATTAGCTACGAGCGCGGTGCGGAGTTGCTCAATTTCGGTGCGTTGATAGCGTTCATGGGAGTGAACGGTGCGGCATTTGCTCGCTATTACTTGCGTGCGGAGGAGAAGCGCTGGACCAATCTTGTCTTTCCGGTTCTTGGATTTTTAATTTGTTTCTTCATCTGGCTAAATCTGAGTCCTGCCGCAAAAATCGCAGGGTGCGTATGGATGGTGATTGGAATTGCCTACGGCGCGGTCAAGACCAAGGGCTTCCAGTCGGACCTGGTGAAATTCGACGTTCCCGCCGAAGACGAATGATTTCCGCAAAATGTTAGTCCGGCTCTTGCGTGACGATGTGGACGTCCACGGCAGGCGCATCGCGTAGAAATCGGTTTATCGCATTCATGTAAAGCAATTTTCGCCAACCCTCTACGGCCGACCTGCCAAAAATAACCTGGGTCACGTGCTTGTCTCGCGCAAATTGCGCGGTGACGTCAGCGATGTTTTCGCCCTTTAAGCGAACTGGTTTAGCTCCCAAACTTTCCGCAAATTGTAAATTTGCAACCAGAGCTTTTTCTTCTTGCTCGTCGGTTGGACGATCATCGACGTGCACGGCATAGAGTTCCGCGTCCATGCGACGCGCCATCCTGGCCGCTCTGGCCACCAAATATTGGGCCTTTGGACTTCCGCTGATGCAAACCGCGATTCGTTCGCGCACGGCCCAGCTTTCGCGAATGTCCTTTTCCACCATGTAGGATTCCAAGCTGCGATCCACTTGTTCGGCCACCTGCCGCAGGGCGAGCTCGCGCAAGGCGATCAGATTGCCGCGGCGGAAAAAATTCTTCAGCGCTTGTTCCACTTTCTCACCACCGTAAACATCGCCGCGTCTCATCCGGTTTTGCAGCGCCTCGGGAGTCAAGTCAATCATCACCGTTTCGTCCGCCATTTGCAGGACCCAGTCAGGGACGGTTTCGCGGACCTGCACCCCGGTTATTGCGCGGACGGTCGGCGCGATGCTTTCAATATGCTGAATATTTAGAGTGGAGAGGACATCGATCTTACCTTCAATGATTTCGAGCACGTCTTCGTAGCGCTTGCGATGTTTGCTGCCGGGAATATTTGTATGCGCGAGTTCATCGACCAAAACTACCGTCGGATTGCGGGCGATGATCGCGTCCGTATCCATCTCTTCAAAAAGCGTGCCTTTGTAATCGATCTTGCGCCTCGGGATGACTTCAAACTGTGGTACCAATTCCGCTATGCCTTTTCGCCCGTGTGTCTCCACCACGCCAATCGCAAGATCTTCGCCCCGGCTTTTTCTCCGGATGGCTTCGCTGAGCATGCTGTAGGTTTTTCCCACACCCGGCGCGTAGCCGAGAAACAGCTTCAATATGCCTTTGGTCTTTTCCGGCGGCCTGGAAACTGCCAGCCATTCTTCAGGAGTCTTTGGCATTGCGTTTAATCTCTTTTACGAGCGAGTGGTAAAGCTACGATAGAATGGCACACGTGCGCGAGCCATTTCTCTATCGTTTTCTGCGATTTGCAGTCGCTTTAGGCCTCGTCCTGGGAATTTCCCTGTTTTATCGCCGCATACTTCCGGTTAATCCCACCACGGTTGCGCTGACATTTTTGCTCGCTATTTTAGCTGTTTCCACCGTGTGGGGCATTGCCGTATCGGTTTTCATGTCCATCGCGGCAATGCTCGCGTTCAATTATTATTTTCTTCCTCCGGTCGGAAAGTTCACGGTTGCGGATCCCCAAAATTGGGTCGCGCTCTTCGCTTTCCTGGTGGTCTCCGTTAGCGCCAGTAGCCTATCTACGCGCGCGCGACAGAAGGCTGAAGACGCCTCGGCGCGCCGCCGGGAAATCGAAAAATTGTACGCCTTCAGCCAGGTTCTGCTCGAATCCGGCAACGTAATCCAGTTGCTCAACCGAATTCCCGCGCAGATCGTGAATACTTTTGAAGTGGGCGCTGCGGCGTTGTTTCTCTCCGAAAAACAAAAGGTATATCGGTCGGGACCGGTAATCCCGCGACTCGATATAGACAGCCTCAAAGCCATTGTCGCGCGGGAAGAGCCGGTAATCGACATTCCAAATAGCCTTTGTTTCGTTCCTGTCCGGTTAGGCGTGCGTCCGATAGGCAGCTTGGGAATTTCAGGATCGACTCTCTCGCGTCAAACGCTGGAAGCTATTGGCACCTTGATCGCCGTCGCTGTGGAACGCGCTCGCGCCATCGAGCAGCTGGGGCAAACGGAAGCCGCCCGTGAGGGCGAACGTTTACGCACCGCGTTGACCGAGTCCGTGACACACAACCTGCGAACCCCGCTGACTTCGATCAAAGCCTCGGTAACAAACCTTCTAACGAACAACGGTCTCACAGACGCGCAACGACAGGATCTTCTCACCGTTATTAATGAAGAAAGTGACCGTCTCAATCGGCTCGTTGGCGAGGCTGGCGAGATGGCGCGTCTTGATGCGGGCGAAGTGCAGCTCAAGCTTGAATACACGTCCATCGACGACGTAATTAATGCGGCGTTGCGCCAATGTAAGTCCCTGCTCGGAAATCGTGCTGTGCTAGTCGTGGTGGCGCCGGGTCTTCCGCGCGTTCGAGTGGATATCGGACTAGTGAAAGAGGCCCTTTCGCATTTGATCGAAAACGCGAATCAATATTCTCCACCGGACCAGCCCATTACCATTACCGCAGAGCAAAACGACAAATTTATCGTCACCAGCGTGGCCGATCGCGGCGCGGGAATTGACGACCTGGAACAAAGCTTGATCTTTGAAAAATTTTATCGCGGTAAGGACCAACGGTTTCTGGTGCAGGGTACCGGGATGGGGCTGCCGATCGCTAAGGCAATTGTCGCGGCTCACGGCGGCTCGATGAGCCTGACGAGCCAACGCGGACAAGGATCTGTTTTTTCCTTCACCTTGCCGCTTGACCACACACGCGTTGCAAATTCATGAGCGCGTCCACAATACTGGTTGTTGACGACGAACCTCAAATCCGCAGGGTAATGCTCACAACACTCACATCGCACGGCTATTCAGTGATCGAAGCGGCCAGCGGCGAAGAAGCCCTGGGAAAAATTCGCACGGAACGTCCCGATCTGATTCTGCTCGATGTAAATATGCCCGGAATTTCGGGACTTGAGACCTGCGCCGAAATTCGGACCTCCAGCGACGTTCCCATCATAATGCTCACCATTCGAAATAGCGAACGCGATAAGGTTGAAGCGCTGGACGCCGGAGCGGATGATTACGTCGTAAAACCGTTCGGCGTCCAGGAATTGATGGCGCGCATTCGTGCTGCGCTCAGGAGAAGCAGTCCGGGTGACGCAACTCCTGCATTCGCGTCCGGTGATTTAAAAATTGACTTCGAAAAGCGTGTGGTGAGTGTCAAAAATCGTCCGGTGCGCCTTACGCCGAAAGAATTCGAGCTGTTGCGCCACTTGGTTGCCAATCGCGGGAAAGCCTTGGGGCATCGGCGGCTTTTGCAGGCTGTGTGGGGTCCCGATTACGGGGAGGAAACAGAGTATTTGCGCGTGTTTATTAACCAGCTAAGAAAGAAGATCGAGCCGGACCCGCATAAACCTCGTTACATCCATACGGAACCTTGGGTAGGTTACCGATTCGATCCGCCGCACGGCAAGCCACTCACCGAGAACGATGAATAGTGTTTAGTTCATCGCGTGGATTTCATCCAGGTCGAGGTTCAGTTCTAGAACATTCACGCGTGGCTCGCCAAGAATTCCAAACTGACGTTGCTGAGTGTGCCGCTGCACCACTGCTCGCAGGTCGGCCTCCGTCATCTTACGTTCTTTGGCCACTCGCGAAATCTGGAATTCGGCGGAAGCCGGCGAGATGTCGGGGTCAAGTCCTGAAGCCGACGTGGTAACCAGATCGATCGGAATTGGCGTGTTTGGGTTCTCGGCCTGTAGAGTTTGCACGCTTGCGGAAACACGATCGAGAAGCGCTTTGTTCGTCGGCGCGAGATTCGATCCTTGCGATTGTGTGGGGTCGTAACCGGCTGGTCCGGCTGCTGAAGGACGCGAATGAAAATACCAGGGATCCGTGAACGGTTGTCCGATCAGCCTTGATCCGACTAGCTGGCCGCGGAATTCAATCAAATCTCCATTTGCGCGGTGTCGATATAGCACCTGCGCTAGCCCGGTAACCACCAGCGGGTAGATGATTCCCAGAAGCACGGTTGTTGCCAGTGTCATCCAAATTGAAATTAGCAGGTTTCTTTTCACGTTAACCTCAGGCCAGACCAATATGCGTAATCAGTAAATCAATCAGTTTAATGCCCAGGAAGGGCGCGATCACGCCGCCCAGTCCATAGATCAAAAGGTTTCGGCGCAGCAGTGCTTCCGCGCCCGCCGGAATGTATTTAACGCCCCGCAGCGCCAGCGGCACGAGCGCAATAATAATCAAAGCGTTAAAAATAACGGCAGACAGCACAGCGGATTGCGGCGTTTTCAGTCCCATTACGTTTAGCAACATGAGTTGAGGAAATGCTCCTGCGAACATTGCGGGAATAATCGCAAAATATTTTGCGACGTCGTTCGCAACGGAAAATGTGGTCAGCGCGCCTCGCGTGATGAGAAGTTGTTTCCCAATTTCTACAATCTCGATCAATTTCGTGGGATTGGAATCCAGGTCTACCATATTGCCCGCTTCTTTTGCGGCTTGGGTCCCGGCGTTCATGGCCACGCCGACGTCCGCTTGGGCCAGTGCCGGAGCGTCATTCGTTCCATCACCCGTCATGGCGACTAACTTGCCCTTGGCCTGCTCGCTGCGAATTAGCGCAAGTTTGTCTTCCGGCTTTGCTTGCGCCAGAAAATCATCCACCCCCGCCTCTCGCGCGATAGCTGCTGCCGTCAAAGGATTATCGCCGGTAATCATCACGGTTCGAATACCCATGGCGCGCAGTTGGTCGAAGCGTTCGCGCATCCCGCCTTTCACGATGTCCTTAAGATAAATCGTCCCGAGCACGCGGCGATCTTCCGCCACCAGAAGCGGTGTGCCTCCTGCATTCGAAATTGCTTTTACTGTTTCTTCCACTTCCTGGGGAGCCCGCGCGCTACCTTGACAGCAATGTTGCAAGATCGCGTCAGGTGCGCCCTTACGGATTTCCCGGCCGTCGAGATCGACTCCAGACATTCGGGTCTGCGCGGAAAATGGAATAAAGGTTGCGGCGTAGGAGGAAAGTTCGCGCCCGCGTAACCCATATTTTTCTTTGGCCAGCACGACGATTGAGCGGCCTTCCGGGGTTTCGTCAGCCAGAGAAGCTAGTTGCGCGGCGTCCGCGAGGTCTTCTTCTTTCACGCCGGGAGCTGGGACCAACTCTGTGGCGCGCCGATTTCCCAACGTGATTGTTCCGGTCTTGTCCAATAGCAACGTATCCACGTCACCGGCCGCTTCCACCGCTCTTCCAGACATTGCCAACACGTTCCGCTGCACCACGCGATCCATTCCGGCAATTCCGATGGCCGACAGTAGTCCGCCAATCGTGGTAGGAATCAAGCAGACGAGCAGCGAGATCAGGACGAATACCGACTGGGGAGCGCCGCTGTAAATTGCCATGGGCTGCAGGGTTACCACGGCAAGCAGAAATATGATCGTCAGCCCCGCGAGCAGGATATTGAGCGCGATTTCATTCGGAGTTTTTTGGCGTTCTGCGCCTTCCACAAGTTTGATCATGCGGTCCAGGAATGTTTCTCCCGGATTCGCTGTGATTTTCACGGTGATTTGATCGGAGAGCACACGCGTCCCGCCGGTTACGGCCGAGCGGTCTCCGCCGGACTCGCGTATCACCGGCGCGGATTCTCCGGTGATAGCCGACTCATCTACCGACGCCACGCCGACTACTACTTCGCCATCCCCGGGTACGAATTCGCCCGCTGAAATAACAACGAGATCCCCGAGCCTGAGCTTCGAACCGGGTACTTCTTCCAACAAGCCATCCGGCTTCATGCGCTTCGCCATCGTTTCGAGGCGGGCTTTTCTCAACGTCTCGGCCTGTGCTTTCCCGCGACCCTCGGCCATAGCCTCAGCGAAGTTTGCGAACAGCACGGTAAACCAGAGCCATAGAGTGATCTGAAGCTCGAATCCGAAGTTCCCGTTGTGCCGCAGCAAATCGTTTATTAGCTCTACGCTGGTAACGACAGAACCCACCTCGACAACGAACATCACCGGGTTCTTCATCAGCGTTCGAGGATTGAGCTTGACGAAAGAATCCTTCACCGCCACGGCAATAATCCCCGAAGTCCAAAGCGATTTTTTTCCAGGAGTAGATGTGATTGTCATCGTGTTCCTAAAAAACCTTTCCTGCGTTCATCAACAAGTGCTCAAGAATCGGCCCCAGGCTCAAAGCGGGAAAAAACGTGAGTGCGCTGACGATCAGCACCACGCTGATCAAGAGTGCGGAGAACAGCGGCGTTGTAACCGGGAAGGTTCCCGCGGATTCCGGAACAATTTTCTTGCGGGCCAGATTCCCTGCGATCGCAAGCACCGGAATCACCATGAAAAATCTTCCCAACAACATATCGAACGACATGGTGACGTTGTACCAAGGCGAGTTCCAGTTGCCGCCGTTGAATGCCGATCCGTTATTCGCTGCGCCGGAAGTATAGGCATACAGAATCTGCGACAAGCCGTGCGGCCCTGGATTCGAGATGCCCGCTTTGCCGTAAGTCGTTACTACTCCAATCGCTGTAAACACGAGAATGATCAGGGAAAAAATAAGCACCGAAAGCATGGCCATTTTTACGTCGTACGCTTCGATTTTTTTCCCGAGATATTCAGGCGTTCTTCCCACCATCAGTCCTGCGATAAACACGGCGAGAATCACCATCACCAGGACACCGTAAAGTCCGGCGCCCACTCCGCCGAAAACGACCTCGCCCAGCATCATGTTGATCATCGGTATCATTCCGCCGAGCGGGGTAAACGAATCGTGTTGACTATTAATCGCACCGCAGCTCGCATCGGTAGTCACAGTTGCAAAGAGCGCTGAATTCGCAATCCCGAAGCGAATTTCTTTTCCTTCCATGTTTCCGCCCGGCTGGGTAGCACTCACTTTCTGGTCCGTGCCGTGCAGCAGCGGATTACCTCGCGATTCAGCCGCATATGCGCAGATGACTCCCGCCAAAAAGAGCGCGGCCATAGCGCCCCACACCGCCCATCCATGCTTTTGGGATCCTGTCATGCGCCCCAAGGTGTAGGTAAGTCCCCCGGGTATCGCGAAAATAAGAATGATCTGAATGAAGTTAGTCAACGGATTAGGATTTTCGTAGGGGTGCGCGCTGTTCGCGTTGAAAAAACCGCCGCCATTCGTGCCAAACATCTTGATGGCTTCCTGCGATGCCACCGGCCCCTGCGGGATCACTTGTGTTGTAATTTTCTGCTGCGTTGTTTTCCCGTCCGCGCCGCTCACTTGCGCCGTCTGCGGATCCAAAAGCTGCGTGGTAACGTACGGCTTGAGATTCTGAATCATTCCTTGTGATACGAAAAACAGCGCAATCATCACGCAGGAAGGCAGCAGAACCCACAAATTCGCGCGCGTAAGATCTACCCAGAAATTTCCAATGGTTTCTTTCTCCCGCCGCGCGATTCCACGAATCACTGCGATGGCCAAGGCTATTCCGGTCGCAGCCGACATGAAGTTGTGGTAGGCAAGTCCGGCCATCTGAGTGAAATAACTCATGGTCGTCTCGCCCGCATAGGCTTGCCAGTTTGTATTCGTGGTGAATGAAGCGGCGGTGTTAAACGCCAAGTCCGGCGCGAGGTTGGGCCAGTGTTGCGGATTCCAGGGCAGGTTTGCCTGAAAACGCTCAATCAGATAGAGAAGAATCATGGAAACGCCGCTGAACAGAAGCATCGAAATTGCGTACTCCGTCCAGCGCATCTCGTGGCGCTCGTCAACGCCAACCATGCGGTACAGTGCTCGTTCAAGCGGACGCATCAAACCGTCGAGAAATGTTTTCTCGCCGTTGAACACCCGGGCCATGTACGCGCCCATAGATTTGGTCAGAGCGAAAATCACCAGCAGGAACAGACCGATTTGAAACCATCCATTTGCAGTCATGGTTAGAACTTCTCCGGCCACAGCAACGCCGCCACCAGATACACGAGCAGCAACACGCAAACTCCCAGCAAAATTACGTTTCCCAACATCGGTCTCGCTCCCTACTTCAGCCGGTCACAACCCCACACGTACACAATTGCTGCGGCAAAAAAGCCAATCGAGCTGATGACAAACACAAAGTCCTGCATTAGAACTTCACCATGATGGACATGTCGATGAAATGCTCGTCTCTGCGAAGATCCGGGAACCAAACGCTGCTAATCCCTCCTCCGCACGCGGTTTCCGCTGCTGGCAGAGTTGTTTGTCCCGATGAGACGCCGGTGATACAAGCGAAGTCTGTCGGGGAGCCGTTATTTCCACCCGGAGGCGTAATCCCGCCACGGCCCGACCAGTACGGCACATTTGCGTGACGATAATCATATTCCCAGCGGAACGTGATGTATTGCTTCGGCATGTAGTCGAACGTGATCGATGAGTCCCAAGCCTTAAATGGATCTCCTGGATTTTCGGTGAAGTAAGGAGAATTCGTTGACGCCGTAACGGCGGTTTCGCCATTGATGGGCGGCAGCAATACCAGATACCGGCCCGGATTATTGATTTGGCCGCCCCCGATAGTTAATCCGAATATGTCCCGGTGAAACCAGAAGCGGTTGTAGGCCATGTAGCCTATAAAGCTTTGCTTCGGACCGCCTTTGCGGTTGCCGTAGCAACTCACGCCGTTTCCGTACTCACACCCTAGATCTCCGGTCAAAGAGAACGCCATTTTGTCGAGGGTCCTGTCAGGCCGGTCGAAATACTTCACTTCCACGCTGTTGTCAGTGTGAATGCGATTACGCCGTGGCACGAATAGATCGTCCTGACCGAGACCGTAATTGTTCGAGATGATGTTGATCCACGGTTTCGGAGTCCACTTAAGCTGGCCACCAAGTCCCGGTGTGTGATTGGCGGAAGCGTACGATTGCCACCCGTTAATGAACCACGGTTCGATCTTCAAATGCTTTGTTGGGAAAATCTGTACTCGCACGCCGGTGAAAAACCACGGCGTATTGGAAGAAACGTAGGAAGGCTGGTAAGCCCAATTATCGAAATTGTAGTAGCTGAACAGACCAATGTAGGAGAGAAAGATTCCGGCATCGACGTTCACCCCATGTAATACGTCGAAATGGTAGCCGCCGTATGCTTCTGACAAGTAACGGTAGGCACTAACCAGGTCCCACTGTCCATGTCCTGTACTGGGATCGTTGCGTGGCGTGGTAGCCGAATACATCCCAAACTGAGTCATAAATCGTCCCCGAACGTTATCCCAATGGAAATCGCCGCCGATACCGAGTTGTTCCAGTTGAACTTCCTGCGAGCGAAACAGCTCGCTCGACCCGCCGATGGAGTGATCGGCCGGATGGTTGAAGTCGAAAACGTAGTCGGTGTCGACGCGGATCTCCGGCGTGAAGAATTTTGTGTCCCAAAATATATCCTTCGTGCGCGGATTGCCGTTCAGCCAGGTCCAGTCCGCATCGGCGAACGGTTCTTCTTTTCCTGGCGGTGCAGCTGTCGTTTGCGCAGCGGTCAGCTCGCCTTGGGGCTGAGTAGTTGCCGAGGTAGAGGTCAGCGGCGAAGTGGAAGGGGCGGGTGCTGGAACAGATGCTGGCGGGGTCGGCGCCGAGGCTTTTGCCGACAGCGGGGCTTGAGCGGGACGAGCCTTGAGTTCGGCTTCGAGCTGTTCGATGCGCGCTTCCATTTCCTCCAGTTTCTTTGCTACGGCGGGCGGTATTTGCTGATCGCTCGCTTGACCACCCTGCGAAGCAGCTTGACCGCCGGAATCTCCAGAGGTCTGCTGGCCTCCCGCGACATTCTGAGCAAAAGTTGGTGTTGGCGCGACAAAAACTAATCCGAGCGCGACTACTGTATTGCAAACCGCCAAGACTGTCGAACGCATCATTTGTATTTTCATCCTTAAATCCAAACCTTTCTGGTCGAAGCCAGACACAAGTTTAAGAATTTGCCGTGCTCACGATGTCAATTTGATGACCCGAGGAAATACGGGCTTAACTCTGATTTTTTCTAGATTTAAAGCTCCCTATGAGTGCCAGGTCAGCAGCAAATTGAAAAGTTCAATTCCCGCGAACAAAGCGGCTAAAGCTCCCACACCGAACACGAGATCCATCAACGCTTGTTTCCGTGAGCTTCGGTACCCTGCGATCTTCTCGATCCAAACGTTCTCGGAATCCGGTTCCGCCCGGTAAAAATAACACCGTATATGATTTTTGCCGGTGCTCAGCCGTTTGTGTTCGCGGTGGAGCTGGAGAAGCACATGGACATAGAATCCACACAGAATCCCGTATGTAAGTAAAAAGATGATCCCAGTCATATCGATCGCATCCTTCTAACTGCGCACCTGCTATCTCAATAGGCGCAGATAGCGACGAACGATGGTCTCAGCCTAGTCGAGCAGGCATCAGGGAGGTATAAGTAAGGCATAAAGATTTCGTAATGAGATAACGCTGAAATTCTATCGACACTGGAGGATGCGGTTTGAGTTTGAAGCGCGTTTAAGCGAATATGCCTTTGAAGCCTGGGGCCATCCTATAAAACGAGTACTCCGACTACCCCACAAAAATGATACGAAGTAGTATCGAGTCCTGATCATTCCACTTCGGGGCCAGTGCCGGTCAGCACGCGCAGCAAGGGATCAAGAAATGTTTTTGTCGGCCGGAGACTCGGCCTAAAATGGTCGCGCCCTTCGGGCCGGACGCTCTACGGTACAATTTGGACGCGACATTGATGAGAAAGTTCATCCGACTTCTTGGGGTCTTTTTTTGCCGCAGTTTTGATTTCCTCGGCGCTTGCAGGGAAAATTGAGCGCCCTCCTCTGCCGGCCAAAATCATGCAAGCGAATTCCGTTTATGTGGACTGCGTCTGTCCACGAGGATTGGCTGTCGCGCGAGACGTTGCTCTGCAGCAGCTCCAAAGCTGGGGACGCTTTCATATCTCGCAACAGCGCCGCCAAACTGATCTGGTCTTTCTCTTTTCCGGGAACCCGTACTTGGGAGACTACGTCACTCGCGATGGCCCCGATGACCGGCCGGTTAAAGTCGACTTTACGATCATGACTGTCATTGACTCGAACACCGGCCAAACTCTGTGGACTGATTCAAGGCGCTGGGGCAGCCTGCGCGTGCGCGGAGCTACCAAGGATTTGATCGAAGAGCTTCGTCAGCGAATGCAAGAACAGGTGAAGAAGTGAGATGCAAGAGCGCTCTAGCCGCCGCCGCTTTCTAAAAAAAGCCGCCCTCGCTGGAAGCGGCGTGGTCCTCGGGGCCGCTGGTCTGAACGAACTTTCCCCTAAAATCTGGCCCGAGCCAATCGTGTTCGAGCCAAACCAAAGTTATTGGGCTAAAAGTCAGCCTCCGCAAAACCCGCCGCTCATGGAAAACATAACTGCCGATGTTGTCGTGCTCGGCGGCGGCTTCACTGGACTTTCCTCCGCTTATTACATCCGCACCCAGTCCCCCCAAAAACGCGTCGTCCTTCTCGAAGCCAGAGGCTGCGGCAATGGAGCTTCCGGACGAAACGGCGCCATGGTCCTGAACCTCACCGATGACCGCTACATGCAACTCGGCCCCGATCCTGCGCTCGACAAACGAATCTATGACTTGACCGCCCAGAACATCCAAATATTGTCGAAGCTCAGCACCATGACTGGAATTGATTGCGAGCTGGAAACCAACGGCGCTTTGCAGGTACTCAACACCTCCGAAGATGTTCGGGATGCGCGGTTATATGTGCAGGCGGCAAGGTCCGCCGGGATGCCGGTTGAGTTCTGGAACAAGCAACAAGTTGCGAGCGCAATAGGAACAGGCCTCTACGAAGGCGCATTCTTCGACCCCAACGCCGGACATATCCATCCCATGAAGCTCGTGCAGGTCTGGAAAGCGGCCGCGCAATCCGCGCGCGCAGAAATTTACGAAAACACAGTGGTAACGCACGTCCAGGAAGGCCCTCAGCATCTGGTGCATACCGTGAACGGGTTCAGCGTGAAGGCGAAATCCTTGGTCCTCGCAACCAATGCCTTCACCTCAAGACTCGGCTATTTCAGAAACTCAATTGCCCCGGTCCATGAGTACGTGGCCATCACTCCGCCACTCAGCGAAAAACAATTTGCCCGGATCGGATGGCAAAGACGGGCGCCGTTCAACGACAGCCGCACAGAGGTCATTTATCTCGGCCTTACGCGAGACAATCGTATCCACATCGGCGGCGGGAGCCCCAGTTACTTTTTCAACGATGGAGTCGGCGACCCAAAGGAGCCTGCCCGCCATTATGTGTACTTGCAACGTGAGCTAGCTCGCCTCTACCCCGCTCTGAAGGGCGTCGAATTCGAAGCGATGTGGAGCGGAATAGTTGATTGGTCCCTTAGCGAGGCGCCCGCCGTGGGGCGCACCGGAAAATATAACAACATCTTTTACGGCCTGGGCTATAGCGGACACGGTGTGAATCTCACCTCCGTGTTCGGTAGAATCATCGCCGATCTCGAAGCTGGTCGCGATGAGCCGTGGAAGCCGTTTCCATTCTTGAATGCGAACCTCGATTACATTCCCAACGAGCCTTTTCGCTGGCTGGGCGCGAAAACCGGCCTGGCCTGGTATCGCCTCACCGGCACTTAGTCCTCCGCTCGAACTCCCGCGGAATTTATTTTTGCTCTCCGTCGCGCCCTGACGCGATCCGCTCTTCACACCGTTTCCCAAAACGGGATAACCACGCCGCAGCACGAGCGCGTCCACACACACGACTCCTTGTTTTTCGTAAATCAAAGTGCTACCGTTCGGCGTGATTCGAATAGAACAGCATCGCGCCCTTCAACAGAACGCAGCGAAGGTGTACCTCCGGGGACTTCGCGGTTCGGAACCATTCTCTGAGTGCTGGGTCTTCATCCCGCTGCAAACTCTCGAAATTAAATCGCCAAATTCCGAAATTAGAACGCCATGTAACATACAGAAAACAAACAACACAGACTTGCTCAAATCGCCAAAAACTTCAAAAACGCGATTACAGAAGTTTTGACCAACTCCCAACAAACGGAGCAATCAAACACCGATGAAACTTCGCAAAATTGCCCGACAATCCGGCCTCCTGCTTCTCATCGTTGCTTGCGCTTCGGTTCTCATCCAGGCGCGGTTCCGCCAGCCCAACTCCGAATACCAAGCGCGCCGCGCGAAACTTCGCTCCATGATCAACGGTCCCGTCGTGGTCTTCGGCTACACCAGCCGCCAGGACACCGGCGAGGTCGCCGTCTTCTTCCAGGAAGAAAATTTCTACTACCTCACCGGCCATAGCGAGCCCGACGCCGCGCTCCTTCTAATCCCCGATTCGCCGGACGCCAAGACCTCCACCGGCCCGCGCGAAATTCTTTATCTCCCTCCGCGCAATCCCAACGACGAAAAATGGGGCGGCCCCAAGATGGGCCCTGATGATCCCGACGCCGCGGCAAAAACCGGATTCCAAATCGTCGAGCCTTTCGCCAGCCTCCACGACGACCTGGTGAATCTCGCAAAAACATATTCCACCTTCTACACCGAGCTCCCTCCCAAACAGGAAAACGGTTACCCGCACCTCACCATCTGGAGCGCTTGGGTTCGCAGCGCCTTGCCGCAATCCACCATTGACGACATTGCGCCCGCGTTGGCCGGTCTTCGCCAGATAAAATCTCCCGGCGAAATCGCCTTAATCCAAAAAGCCGTCGACGCCTCCGTTGACGCGCAACTCGCCGCTATGAGAATGATGCGCCCCGGACTTTACGAATATCAGATCGCTGCCCGTATGAAGGAAGTTCACGAAATGGAAGGGTGCTCGCGCGAAGCCTACGCGCCCATCGTCGGCGCCGGCCTATATTCCACCGTTCTGCACTACGACGACTTAAAGAACGAAATCAAAGACGGCGACCTGGTGGTCATCGACGTAGGCGGAGAGTACGGCGGTTACGCTGCGGATATCACCCGCACGATCCCTGCGAACGGCAAATTCACCGCTCGCCAGCGCGAAATTTACGAAATCGTCTTGGGCGCGCAGAACGCCGCGCTCGCGGCCATCAAACCCGGCGCCATGCTTTACGGAGGCCCTAAGAGCGTTCATCAAGCCGCCTACGATTACATCAATACACACGGCCACGATTTGCATGGCAATACTTTAGGCCGCTATTTCTTTCACGGTGTCGGCCATCACCTCGGCCTGAACGTCCATGATGCCAACGACCGCACCAGCCCGCTGCAGGCCAACATGGTCATTACCGACGAGCCCGGCATCTACATCCCCGAAGAAAAGATCGGCGTGCGCATCGAAGACGACGTCCTCGTCACCGCCGACGGCAACCAGCTCCTAACCGTAAAACTCCCGCGCTCCCCCGACGAAATAGAAAAAATCATGGCCGAACCCCGCGCAAACCCACAGCTTTAGGTGGTTGCCTAATGCAGCCGATCAAAATGGGCAGCTTCGACGTATTTAAGGAAATGACAGGGTTGCAAAAAACAAAAAAAAGGCGGCGCAGCCGGGTCGCTCCAGCTACGCCGCCCCATGCCACTGCGCTTATTGCTTCTGTGTCTGCTTGGCCGAGGCTTTCTTGGCATCCGCTCCTAATGGCAACGTCTGCTGCTGGATCTGCCCGGAAAAAATGCTTCCTCCAATCAAACCGTTAAATTCATCGGATTGATTTTCCATCCAAAACAATTGCTGTCCGCTGGCTTGGTAGACAATGGCTCCATCGTAAGGTATCGTGGCAGCTCCATCACCGACGATCATACTGAAGGGATTCAATAGATAGCGCCCTTGGTTATTTAAATCCGGCGCAATTGTGCTTGTGAACGTAGTCCCGGTGTTGACCTGAGCCACCCCGAGAATACCTGCCCAATCGCTCAGAGTTCCGGTTCCCGAGAAATTCGTTCCGCTAGCCGTAGCGTTACCGACGAAATCAAACTCGCCATCAACGTTGAGGTCTTGAAACCCGACCCCGTAATTGCCCGTAAAGCTAGCTGTTGAGTTATCGGTTTGAGGAACCATCACTCCAGAGCCAGCCAAGTTGGTATCGAGGTCAACCACCAAAGCACCGCCGCCGCCGGTTGTGTTATTCGGATCGTTGATATTCAAGTTTGGATCAGTCGCATAGACCCCGAAAGTGGTTACGTCTCCGAAATTCCCGGACGTAATCACTAGATTTCCATACCCGTTGGTGCCCACTGCGAACGTACCGGAGATAGCCACCGCGTCTCCGGAACCGACATCAATTTCGCTAATGTCCGCCACTCCGGCGAAATTGCCGCCCGCAGGGAAAATCTCGCCGATCGTCGTGTATAAAGGCCCAGCGAGGTTGCTTTGCACACTGAACACTGAGTTCTGCGAGCCGACCGTGAAATCTCCGTTCCCCTGTCCGTATGCGGATCCCACGAAAGTGCTGCTGGAATCCACACCGATGAGTCGTAACGCTTCCGGACCAACAATGTAATAGACGAGCGTTCCCACAATGCCGGTGCCGGTCAGCGTGCCACGGCCAAAAGAATCTGCCGCCGACAGCGTTCCAGTAAAGGGCTTTTTGGTACCAATGCTTCCCGCGTGATTCTCGTCGACAATTCCGTTCGACAGGCTAGTTCCGGAGAGGCTGAATACTCCTCCAAAGAACGTCGAATTTCCGGTGCTGCCGGCGCCGGACAGCGTAAACGAATACCCGCCCCCGGGTGTACTTGGGAGTGTCTGCAGATCAAAACTTCCACTGGAGGTAGCGAAACCATCCGCTTCGATAATCAGCGCGTGATTGCTGTTCACGAAATTTAGTGACAAAGTTTCAGTGCCGGTCACTCCTAAATGCGTGTTGTTCGTGTTCAGAGTGAGAGTTCCCAGGCCTGTGGTGGGATCGAACGATAAATTACCGCCCGTTATCATGTCGCCCCCGGGTTCCGGAGATGTCAAGCCACTCCCGTCGTTGAAATCCTGCTCACCTGTGAGCGTGCCATCGGATGCGACCGTCACCGATCCAGCGAGAGAATAGACATCTGATTTACTGCCGTCCCAACCACTCAGATAGAAGGAGTAATTTCCTGTTAACCCACTCGATGTTGAGATGGTTACGTTCGCGCTTGCGGATGCCGCGGCATTCTTTAATGACGTGGCAGTGATTGTGACACTTCCCACGGCCGTCGGTGGTGCTGTGTACGTCGTCGGCATCCCAGTCGTGGTAGTAGTCGGGTTAAATGAGCCGCAGGTGCTTGTTGAATTTCCGGGAGTGCAACTCCACGTAACCCCTTCACTGGTGCCGGTTATGGTTGCTGTGATTTGAGCCGTCGCGCCCGGAGCCAGGATGCCAGGAGGCGTTTGGCTGATGCTCACCGCTATAACGGAGCTTGAGCTACCGCAACCGCTAACATAAGCCACGCTCAGGGTCAGGAGAAACATCCAAAGAATTTTGCGGTTCATAGCTGCCCTCCTTTCGACACGTATGCCGCGGAGGTATTCTGCGCCGGATGCTCCAGCGGAAACCCGTGCTGGTCCCGAATCGCGTAGGTGCGGCCTCCCACTTGAATCGTGCGTATCACAAAAACTTGTTTATTATTCTTCATCGTCGTCATCACGCCGGTCACCTGAATGTGTTCGCCTACAGCGATAGAAATTGCTCCGCTTCCATTTAGGACAAATGGAGTCAATGCCCCCTCGATGAGGCCACCGGTCGTTTGCAACGTGAAGCCTGTTTTCGGGCTGGATTGCGTCAGCGGCGATTTCGAAGGCACGCTCTCAACCGTGGCATTGAGCGTCACTTCCTTGCTGATGTCGTATCTCGGTGGAACAGCAGATTTAGTCGTTGTTTCCGCAGCGGCTTGCGCGTGGGCCGCTCCGGCGTATAACGTCAAGGCCAGCAGGGCTGCAAGCCCCAAGCCTTGCAACTTTCTACTCATTGTTTCCTCCCATTGGTTGTTTCCACTATTTAAATTAAGACGAAATCGTAATTTTGATTCCACGAATGTTGTTTTAGTTGTGCTAAAACAAAACAATTCAATCTCGCTAAGATATGCTCAGAGCAGCAGCCGAACGGCATCGCGTGACGCACGCACTGGTGCCTATCCGCCGAATTCAACCCGATGTGCGGGCGAAAGTCGCTCTCTCAGGCAAGAAATTACATCCTAATATTCAGTTCTGACTGTTAGGTCCTGAACTCCGGCGAAATTGACGACCCCGTTATGGACTTCCGTGGAATCTCCACAAAAGTTCCCAAATAATGTTGAAGCGCCGCGTAGTTCACGCCCAATAGGCAGTGTTTACAAGAATTTGACAAATGCGGAACCAGAAATCAGATGGATGTTGTTTCGGGCTAAAACATCGGTCTTCTACGAACAACGGCCCGGCAGGCCGCCCCATGGCGAACCTTCCGAGCCGTTTGTTCTTCAATTTCGTTGTGCCGCGGGTTTCGCGGGTTAGCGGTGCAGTCCTGCGGCGGAATGCCCAATTTGCTGTTGCCGCCGGGGCATGTTGTGAGGGAGCCGATCCATGGGTTGCGGGGCTAGGGGACGCACGCTGTGATTGGTGCTTACGTGCTCGCTGATCGCCTGCAACCTTTTCAAAATGCCCTGCCACTGAGTCCAATCGAGTTGCCGCAGGTACGGCCGAAGTCCCTGAATGAATGGATCCTCGAGAACCGTTTCGCCATTCGTTTCGGGCACGAAGAAGCGGTTTAGTCCGACTCCCAAAGCTTCGGCAATCTTCTCAAGCGTGCCGAGGCTGGGCGTCATTTGTCCGCTCTCAATTCGCGACAGATACGATCGCGAAACTCGCGAACGTGCCTGTAGCTGGCTCTGCGTCATGCTACGAGACTCGCGCAACTGTCGAATCCGCTGGCCGATGTTCTCCACGGTCTCGCGGTTTGGCCAGTTCTCGAACAGTTGCCGGTCATCGCCCGGCAAGTCTTGGGGTGACGGCGTCGGTATAACAAATGACACCTTGGGTGGCAGCATGCGCAAGCACCGACGGCAGTTGTCCGTCCGTGTGCGGTATTGAACCAATCCACATACATGACAACGAATTACTTCTCGATCCAAATCCATGCTGGTTGCTGTACTTTCTTTTTCCGCCACCGGTTCTCCTCGCAGACTATTCCGGCGATGCGAAGGGGAGGACTCTTTTGACAGGGGGAAGGCAGGGACGGCGCGCGAGTGATTGTCCATAGTGTGCCATTTCTTGTCAAGTGCTATTTCGCCTGGCCGAGCTGCCAATTTCAGTGACATCGTCTAGCTCCTTACAAACAAAACTGCTTGCCTCGCTTGCATCACCCGATAAGATTTTTCTAATCGTCCGCCTGACGCTTACAGTCTGCTATCTCTCTGAACACATCGTCCGGCTGCGTCATTCGGTGACTATTTTTGGCTTACATTTCCATCTCTTGCACTTCGGGTTCCGAAAAGGTTTTCGTCTTCGCCCTTTCGCCCACCGGGCTGGAAATTTCCCGTAAGTTTCTTTTCTATCGCAACATACGCAATTTCTTCGCCTGTACCACGGCGTCGCACGCTCAACAAAGCCTTCTCCCGCTGTCTCATTCCGGGCCCGTAGCGTCTCAATCAGTCGCCGCCTGTCTCATTCCGATACGCGCACACACCAAACTGGATTTTAATGGAACGCCCGTTTGCTGATGCTGGACGCTACCTGAGGCGCAACGTCTCGCCGCCAAAAGGGGCCAGCCTGGGGCCGGTAGGCCGTAAGCACCAAACCATCTCGCAATCCGGTTCACCTCGTTACGACCGGAACTTTGATGTGATTGGCATGTTTTAACCTCTTCAAATAGCAGGAGCGGTTGACTTTCAGTCATGTCTGAAGTGAGTTCAACGTTGAAGTTCTCGTAGCACCGCGCGGCTGTGAGCGAATTTCGATATCCCGCACGGCAGAAACCCTTACAGAAGGTTGTAAACGAACTCAATTTGGAAAAGTTACGAGAAAGCGCACGTTGGAGAAACCGCGCCTTCCTGAGTTTGCAGGAATCGGATGCTCTTCAGCAGGACTGCGAGGAACTGTTCAAAATCCAAACTCAGCGGCTCAAATGGACCAGCAATTTCGGCGGCTCAAGCTACAAGAAGCAACTCTTCGGCGTGGTCCACTAAACTAACCATCTCTGTCTTGGGAACCACCCTGGTGATTCCAGACCTCTTCAGATCGAAATCTTTCAGCGTTTGCGCATGCAAAGTAAACAGAATAATCGGAACACCCGGGAGAAATTCGCAGATGGCCTCGGCCGCTTTCAAACCGTCAAGAACCGGCATGGCTAAATCCAAGATGATCAAATCAGGTCGATGCTGTTCAGCCTTATCAATCGCCTCCTGGCCGTTCAGCGCTTCGTCGCAAATTTCCAGCGCTTCATGATCACTGAAAATCTTGCAGAGCATTTTTCTGATAAGTGGGTTGTCGTCGGCAACGAGGATTCGTTTTTTCATCGCAGGAAATAGGAAGCCCTCGGAACTCTATTCGGTCATATCCGCCTCGCGTATGGAATACCTATAAGACCTTAAGTCAGGTCTAAGTGTTTTCACCCACCGAAACTAATCCAACCGCACGGAAGACCGCGACGCCCCGTTTGATGCTGTGAGAGCGAAACACTCTTGCTTTTCGTCACGCTTATCAGCAGCATTGCGTCGAGGAAATGATGCCTACACGAGACGACGCCTGGAAGCTTCTCTGCGAATACACGCAAAGCGAAAGCCTTCGAAAACACGCTCTCGCCGTGGAAGCTTGTACCCGTGCCTACGCCCGAAAGCTCGGCGCCGACGAACATCTGTGGGCTCTCACCGGCCTTCTCCACGATTTCGATTACGAGCGCTGGCCCAACGCCGCCCATCACCCGACTGAAGAGCATCCCTATGGAGGTTCGAAAATTCTTCGCGAACACGGATATTCCGAGGAAATGATTCACGCAATTCTAGGTCACGCCGATTACTCTGGGGTCCAGCGCGAATCGCAACTCGATCGCGCCCTTTTCGCCTGCGACGAACTGGCCGGATTCTTGACCGCCTGCGCCCTCATCAAGCCCAGCAAAAGCATTCACGAAGTGGAAGCCGCCAGCGTAAAGAAAAAACTGAAGGACAAGGCCTTCGCTCGCGGCGTCAATCGCGATGACGTGTACAAAGGCGCCGAAGAACTCGGTGTCCCTCTTGAGGATCATATCGCCTTTTGCATCGACGCCCTTCGCGGCGTCGCGCCCGAGCTCGGCCTGAATGGCGTCACGCAGCCTGCCGCCTCGCAGACTCCGTCTTAAAAAACTCCAGTATCCGTCCAGGCAATGGACTGCATACAATTTGCCGATGTTTCGCCTTAATGGTTGCGCCACAATCATTCTTGGACCGCTTTTTCATTCGACCACTTGCCGATGGCAGTACAATGCCGAAGACCAAAAGGTTTTGTGTTTTCCAGGAGCCGGAAACCGGCGGTTCGCAGTGGCGGAGGAAAGATGAATCGAGTTTGTCTAGCCGCGTTTCTATTCTGCGCAGCGTCGGTGCCAGGCTGGGCGCAGCAGCCGGATCCTGAAATCGTCAGCTACATAAATTCGATCAAGGCCATCGACAATCACGCACACGTCACGGCTTTGGACCGCGAACACGATAAAGGATACGACCAGCTCCGCTGCGACGGTCTGCCATCTTCGAATGGCCTTGCACCAGCGAACTTGCGTTTCGGCCCCGACCAGCAAGCCGCCTACAGAACACTCTACGGATTCGAGGCGAAGACCGGCGACGAAGCGGAATTGAAGAAGGTCGTCGAACTCGAGACCGCTGCCCGCCGCGAGCATGGCGCGGATTTTTACGCCTGGGTGATGGAGAAAGCCGGCATCGAAACAGTGTTCGCCAACCGCGCGGCGATGGCCCCGGAAATGAAGCCACCGCGGCTCCGCTGGGTTGCGTACGAGGACGCCCTGATTTTTCCGCTCGACAACAGCCGGCAAAAAGCCGTGAACCCCGATCGCCGAGTTTTTTACGGCTATGCGGAAGATTTGCTCAAGACCTATCTGCAAGACGCCGGAATGAGCCACGTTCCGCCAACGCTTGATACCTACGTTGAGAAAGTCGTTCGCTTTACGTTGCAGAAACAGAAAGACGGAGGCGCGATGGCCGTGAAGTTCGAAGCAGCCTACCTGCGCGCGCTCGATTTTGTCCCAACATCAAAGGACGAAGCCGAGCGCGTTTACGCAAAGTACGCGGCAGGCGGCCTGGCCACGCCGGCAGAATATAAAACGCTACAGGATTTTCTGTTTAAGCAAATCGCTCTGGAAGCTGGAAGTCTCGGATTGGCGGTTCATTTTCATACCGGCAGCGGATGCGGCGATTTCTTCGACGATGCCGGAGCGGACGCCATGTTGCTTTCCCCTATCCTCAACGATCCCGATCTGCGCAAGACAAACATTGTGCTGCTGCATGGGAATCCGCCGAGAGAGCGGAATGTCTCGATGCTCATCCTGAAACCAAATGTGTACACGGACATTTCGGTGCTGGAACTCCTGTGGTCGCCCTCGGAACTGGCCCGCATTCTAAGGCCTTACCTGCAGATGGCGCCGGAACACGTGATGTTCGGCACAGACGCCGGCCCTTTCGGTCCCGGTTTAGAATGGGAAGAGACCACGGTAATCGGTACCCAGCACGCGCGTCGTGCCCTGGCTATAGTTCTGTCAGAAATGGTCCGCGACGGAACAATCACGCGAGATCGCGCCAAAGAAATCGCAAATCTAGTTTTGCGAGGGAACGCTACGAAGCTATACGGACTAAATTAACGCCGTCGGGCGAACGGAACTATTGCTCACGACCGTGTTAAGGAATTCCAAGCGAGTCCTGCTGGGAAATGCAGCGCAGCTATGCGAGATAAACTAACAACCGCCGGAGCCAAAAAAACGCCGCAAGTTTAATCCCGCAGCGTTTTCGATTTTGAACTGCCCTCAGTCAGAAACGGCGAAGCTTAGTAGATGTCGTACTGCTCCCAATGCAGCGTTGGGTCAGCCTGGATGATGATGCTCTTCTTGGCCCACTTCTCCAGCTCTTCCATCAATTCCGACTCGCGCGTCTTGAGCGCCTTCGCAATTTCCGGGTGCACGCGCAATGTCAAGCTGCCTGACGAGATTTGCGGAGCCATCTTGCGGCCTTCGGTCTGAATTTCGTAGCAAAGTGTGGGAATTGATTTCACCATGCCCGAGCCGGTGCAATATGGGCAAGGCTGGCACAGCGTGCGCTCCAACGCTTGCTTGGTGCGCTTGCGCGTAATCGCCACCAATCCGAATTCGTTGAACCGCAGAACCTTCGAAGGAGCGCGGTCCGCGCGTAACGCGTCTTCCAGCGCCGCCATCACTTTTTCGCGATTGCGCCGCTCTTCCATGTCGATGAAATCGATTACGATGATTCCGCCCAGATCGCGGAGTCTCATCTGGCGCACGATCTCTTTCACCGCTTCGAGGTTCGTGCGCACGATGGTGTCTTCCAGCCGGTTCGAGCCCTTGCCGACAAATTTCCCGGTATTGACGTCAATCGCAACCAGCGCCTCGGTATGGTTGATCACGATATAGCCGCCCGATTTCAACCACACCTTCGGCCGCAGGCCTTTGTCAATTTCCTGCTGGATACCGAACTCTTCGAATACCGGCGTTTCCTTGGTGTATAGCTTCACGCGATTCACGAGCTGCGGCTGGAACCGGCTCATGAAGTCCACTACCTTCGTGTACTCCTCTTCCGTGTCTACCCATATCGCGCCGAAGTCGGCGGTGATGTAATCGCGCAGAATGCGTTCCACAAGATTCAAATCGCGATGCAGAATCGAGGGAGCCTTGCGCTGCTCCGAGCGCGTTTTGATTTCGGTCCAGGTGCGCGTGAGGAATTCCACGTCCGCGCGAACTTCCTCAGGAGCTGCACTGGCAGCGGCGGTGCGTACGATGAATCCACCTCCCGCTGTCCCCTTGGCATCGTTCACCAGATGGCGCAACCGAGCGCGCTCTTCCGCCGAAGCAATTTTTCGCGAAACGCCGGTGTGATCCAGCGTGGGCATATAGACCAAATAGCGGCCCGGCAGCGCGATGTGGCTGGTGATGCGGGCGCCCTTTTTGCCCAGCGGCTCCTTGGCGATCTGGACGATGATTTCCTGGCCCTGCTTCAGCATATCGGCGATCAACTGAGTGCGCCGAGGCTGCTGGGGCCGGTGATGTCCTTGGCTGTGCTGGGGACGGCGTCCACGGTCGTCTCGGCGTCCGCGATCGCGCTGGCCGCCGCGCCGCGCGGGATGCTGCATCCGCGAACGGAAATCATTGCGCACGCGAGCTTGCACCGGCTTCTGTACCAGTGATTGAGAATTTTCCGCCGAAGCCGCCAAACCCTCCACACCCGGCGTTACGTCGGAATGATCGCCTTGACCGTCGGTAGGTTCCGCGTGCTCGCCATCCAGGTGCTCATGGTGTTCTTCCGCGCTCTGCGCTATCTGCTGTTCCGCTTCTTCGTCGGCTGCGTCAATCTCTTCCGCTTCCAAACGGCTGCCTTCCGTTTGTTCGCTTTCGTTCGAAGAAGCTCCCTGATGCCCGTGTTCTATTTCTTCTTCCGCCTCTTCCTCCGCGGCATCGATTTCTTCAGCCTCGGTTTCGACGTCGGTTTCAGAACCGTGGGCGTCCGCTGCAGCGTCCGCAGCGGCAAAAATTCGATCCTGCGCAATGCGCGCAGCCGCATCGTCTTGAGCGTCTGCGATGTGCTCGGTAAGCGCCGTCACTTCTTCTTCGCTTAGGTCCGCGGGGATATGGTCCGCGTGCAACGTTTCCGATGCGTGCCCATCGAAATGTGACTCGTAATCATGACCATCGCTCGAATTATGCTCTGCATGCGAATCGATTTCTTCAGACTCGTCGTGCCCTCCACGTGCGTCGTGAGAGGCGCGATCCTCTGTCTCGGTTTGTTCCAGCGGCAACAAAGGTGATAGCGGCGCGAAGCGAACTGCCTCGGGAACCGGTAGTTGATCGTTCGCTTCCACATCTTTGGGTTCCATCGGCAGGTGTTGATGCGTTTTCCACTTGGAGAGTTTCTCTCCGGGAAGTGGTTCCAATCCCGGCGAGAACGGGCGACGCGCGGGAGCCGCGGGCGGCGCCATACGCGCCACCGGATCCTGCTCCACCATCTGCGTTAATTCCTGCGCCGGAGCTTCATGAACTCCCGACTGCTGCAAGGGCTCTGCTGCCGAGTAGATCGGCGCCGGGGTCAAACTTTCTAGCGCGGCATTTTCGTTGGAAATGCTGGCCGGGGCCGATCCCGCCAGCTTGTCGCGATATTTTGCCAGAGATTCTCCCGGCAAAATAATCGACACATGCCCTTCTGCCGCTGGCGTGTCTGCAGAACTGTCTTCGAAAGTCCGCGGTGAAGCGTACTTCGACGATGGAAGCTCGCGCCCGAATCGACGATCGCCTCCTCGTCCTCCGGCTCCGCTACCACCGCGATTATTGCGACCCCGGCCGCCTCGACCTCGGAAATTGCGTCCGCCTCGATCACCGCCCTGACTGTGCCCGCGATTTTCGAATCGCGGACGGCTAGGCGCGGAGTTGTAGCCCGGTTCCTTGCGAATAGTCGGCGCCGCCAGTGGAATAGCATCGGCCGCTGGTTGCAGACCTGATTCTTCGATCGGACCGGACGGCACAGCTTCCACGTCCGTCGGTTCCAGCGCCGGGACCGTAACTCCGGACGCGGGAAAGATTTGCCCGCCCTGGGCTTCCATCTTTTGGACTTTGTCCTCGACGGTGGTGACGATGTGGTCGAAATCCTCAATATCTTCCAGGAAATCGCTCACGTACAGGAAAGCGTCGCTATCGAGGCCAATCTCCACAAAGGCGGACTGCATGCCCGGCAGCACGCGCGTAACTTTGCCTTTGTAGATGCTTCCAACTAATGCAAATTCTTTTTCACGTTCAACGTAATACTCACAAAGCTGTCCTTCTTCCAAAATGGCTACCCGCGTCTCGTGCGGGTTCGCCGAGATGACCATTTCCTTCGACATTTACACTCCTCATGGCGCATCGGACGGCGGCGGCACACACGCCAGCGCGGAGCAAGACGATAGCTTGGACTCGGCGCGACGGGCCGCTCAGGAAAGACTTATCAGATTGTGCGATTGCTTTCCTCACCGATGCTTACCTGATCTTAAAATTGAATTTCCGGCCTGCGATATCGCACGGCTCGGATTCTTAACAAAATTTGGACTACTCTCGCTACTACTCACGGGCTCAATTGACGAAACGACGCATGCGTACGTTCATCACGAGTCCCAATGCCAAAAATACAAAGGCGGTTGCGGATCCCCCGTAACTCATCAGCGGCAGAGGAATTCCAGTTACCGGCATGTAGCCTATCACCATTGAAGCATTTACGAGAACATGAAAACCCAGGATGGCCGTCACGCCCATCACTATATACATCCCCGCACGGTCTTTGGCCTTCTGCGCGTTATCCACCAGCCGCAGAATCAATCCAAGATACAACAATAACACTACACAAACCCCGATAAATCCCTGCTCCTCGGCCAGCGCCGCCAGAATGAAGTCCGAATACCTTACCGGCACGAAACCCAACTGATTCTGGCTGCCCTTGCCAAATCCTTTGCCCCAAAATCCCCCGGAGCCCACCGCAATCTCCGACTGCAAAACCTGATACCCGGCGCTGCGCGGGTTTTCTTCAGGGTGAAGAAATGTTTCGATCCTTTGCTGCTGGTACGGCTTCAGGTGGTTTCTCATGTTCCAGGCAAGCGGAATCATTAGCGCGATTAAGACGAAACCAATGGCTAGATGTTTCCATTCGATACCGGCGAGAAATGCGCCGACCACCGCGACGGGAACCAACACCATCGCTGTACCGAGATCCGGCTGCATTAAGATTAGGCCTACCGGAACAATCGTGAGAACAGCCACTTTTGCCAAATCCGGGAGCGTCAGGCGGTCGGTGCGCACTTCGCTGAAAAACCGGGCCAGCACTATAATTATAATCAACTTCATCAACTCTGACACTTGGAAATTGGGGCCGCCTCCCAGGGAGACCCAGCGCTTAGAGCCAAAATGCGATTGGCCAATCGCAAGAACTACCAGCAATGTGCCCAAGCCGATCATATACAGCACGGGAGCCTGGTCCATCAGCGTGTGATAATCGATTCTGGAAATGATAAACATGCCCGCGACGCCCAGCCCCAGCCACATCAATTGTTTCCATTGCATTCCGGCCATGGCGCTGGCGTGCGTGGAAGAATAAATTTCCAACACACCGAGAGTGGTGATGGCGGCAACGATAGCGAGCAAAACCCAATCAAAATCTTGAGTGCGTGGCCGATCCTTCATTGGTGCTGTACTCCGACTGTGGCAACCAAAGGCTTGGTCGAATTTGGTACCGCCGGTGAATCCGTCGAGGCTTGCTGCTGCGAACGCGCATTTTTCTTATCGTAATATGCTTTCACGATGTCGCGCACAACGGGGCCGGCTGCTTCGCCGCCGTGTTCCATGGTGTCCTGCACGATCGCTGCGATAACAATTTCCGGGTTGCGGCGAGGTGCGAAACCGACGAACCAACCGTCCATCTTTTTATTGCCGAGGCGATTTGCAGCATCGTAACTCATCAACTGAGAAGTGCCGGACTTTCCGCACAAATCGATATTTGCCAAACGAAGGTGATAGGCGGTGCCTCCACCTTCATTCACGACGCCATAAAGTCCCTGCGTTACCTGTTCCACCGTGTTATCGGAAAGCACGAAATGATCGACCTTGGGATTCGGGAAACTTTTCAGTAGATGTGGCTGAACGAGTGTTCCGCCACTGGCGACCGCAGCAGCCATGCGCGCTAATTGTATCGGCGTGACGGTAACAGAGCCCTGGCCAATCGAAACAGAAATCGTTTCGCCGGCATACCATTTGTGGTGATAGACGCGCTGCACCCACTCTTCCGAAGGAACCAGTCCAGGTTCTTCGCTGGGCAAGTCGATTCCGGTGCGACGGCCAAGGCCGAGGCCGGATGCGAAGTAAGAAATCTTGTCGATTCCGAGTTGTTTGCCAACGTTGTAAAAGAAAACATCGCAGGAATCCACGATGGCGGCGTGAAGGCCCACTGTTCCATGCCCCTGTGGTCTCCAGCAATGAAAGGTTCGGCCATAAAAATTCGCATACCCAGGGCAGTAAACGGTGAAATTTTCCGGCACTGCTTTTGATTCGAGCATGGCCGTGGCCATCACAATTTTGAATACCGAGCCGGGAGCCAGTTGCGCCTGGATGGCTCGGTTTAGCAGCGGTGTTTGCTTGTCGCTGTTCAGCGCTTGCCACTCTTCCTTGGGAACTCTCACGGAAAAATCGTTGGGATCGAATGTAGGGCGGCTGACCATGGCGAGAACTTCACCGGTGCGCGCATCCATCGCGACCACAGCGCCTTGCTTGCCCTGCATGTCCGTTTCGGCAATAGCTTGCAGATCGTAATCAATGGTGAGCTGAACCGGGCGGCCTGGAATTGCCTCCACGTTGTCGAGCGTGCGCATCACTTTGCCCACGCTGTTGACGACTACGCGGCGCATTCCATCGGTGCCTTCGAGCTGATCGTTGTATTCCCGTTCGAGGCCCGCTTTGCCGACGAGATCGCCGGGACGATAGTGCCCATCGCTCTGGTCCATGTCCAGCACGGAAACCTCACCGACATAACCGATGGCGCTGGCGAGCATGGAATCGTGCGGGTACCTGCGGCGCTGAACCATCATGAGTTCGAGGACAGGAATATCGGCGCGGTGCGATTCGACGAAAGCGATGTCTGCCTGTGTGGCAGCCGGCTTGATAATGACCGGCATAAACTTCGGCTCGGACTTGGCGGCGTCGAGCGCCTGCCGAAGGTCGCCGTGATCGATTCCGAGGCCATCTTCAATTTGCGGAAGACTTTTCTCCAACGATTTCGGATCGTCGCGCATGAGCAGAATGCTGAAGGAAGGATAGCTGTCAACCAGCACGCGCCCTTCGCGATCAATCATGGGACCGCGCGGAGCGATGATAGGAATCGAGCGAACGCGATTGCGTTCAGCAAGATCGGCGAAATGACCCGACTGAACCACCTGAAGTTTCCAGAAGCCGACCATGAGCAGCACGACGATAGTCACAAAGACATAAGAGACCAACGCAAGGCGGCCCTGCGGGATTTTCTGATCGTTAACGCTCCACGACGGCAATTGAACTCCTGCGTGACGAGGCGTACTAGTCCCTAATGCCCCGCGAAAAATCGAGCCTCTACGAATCTCGAAGTATCATTGAAATTATCACCTTACGCGGGAAAGCTGCAAGCGGCGCATGTCTAGTACGTTACCTGGACTTTCACTGTTCCGCGTTAGGAAAGCGGCGCAAGCTACCAATCCTGTTCCTGCTCTCGAATTAAATAATTTACCTGTTGTTTTCCCAAAGGAAGTCTGGCATCCTTCCTGTTGGAAACCAAAATGGCTAATAAACAGAAAACGGATGTGCTGCAAGGCACGCTGGCATTGATGGTCCTGAAGACTCTCGATGTTCTGGGGACGCTGCATGGTTATGGAATAGCGCGGCGCATCGAGCAGATCAGCGGAGATCTGCTCTCGGTGAATCAAGGCACTCTGTATCCCGTGCTGTTGAAGCTAGAGCAGGAAGGCGCCATCGAGTCCGAGTGGGGCGCCTCGGAAAATAATCGCAGAGCGCGCTTCTACCGGCTGACGAAGGAAGGACGCAAGCAGTTGCAGACCGAGACTCAGGGTTGGGAACAAACAGCGGCAATCATTGGCCGGTTCTTCGAAGCCAAAGCGGAGGATTTATCGTGAAATCCCTTAGGCGATTTTTTGCACGGCTAGCCAGCTTCACAACAAGGCGCGTGCAGGATGAACGATTGCGCGAAGAGATCCAAGAGCACATCGCTCTGCAAACGGCCGAAAATCTTCGCGCCGGTTTATCGCCCGTCGAGGCGCGACGACAAGCCATGCTGAAATTCGGTGGCGTTGAAGCCATCAAGCAAGACTATCGCGCCAAACGCGGACTGCCGTTCATCGAAAATGTAGTGCAGGACGTGCGCTTCGCTCTTCGCAGCCTGCATCGCACGCCCGGACTTACCGCGTTCGTGGCGATCACGCTCGCGCTGGGCATTGGCATGACTTCCTCGACATTCAGCATGGTCGACGGGCTGATTTTCAGGCCGTACCCGGTGCCGCATGCGAGCAACGTGGTCACTCTGGTCAGCACCACGCACGATAGTCCATTCGACGATTTCTCCTATCGCGAATATTTGGACATTCGCGACAAAACGAAAAGTTATGACGGCGTCGTGGCCAACGCAGATATGGAAGCGGTCGGCTTCAGCGCCGAAGCCGGCGCAACTCCGCGCATCAAGGGCGGCATGATGGTTTCCGGTAACTATTTCCACGTGCTCGGCGTGGAGCCGCGGCTTGGGCGTGGGTTTCGAGAGGATGAAGATCAGGTGCCCGGACGCAATCCCGTGGTCGTCCTCGGACCGGATTTCTGGAGGCACGAATTCGACAGCGACCAGTCCGTCCTCGGCAAAACTGTTCTCTTGAACGGCACGAAGTTCACCGTGATTGGCGTGGCTCCGGACAGCTTCCCGGGGATGCTGACGTTCGGCCATCCCGATTTCTACATGCCGTTAGCCATGGCGCGCGTTTTTTCCACCAACATCCAGAAGAATTTCTTCGAAGACCGCGACGATCGGGAACTGAGGGTACAGGCGCGTTTGAAACGGGGTACTGCGCTCGAGCAGGCCCGTAATGAGCTTGCCGTGTTAGCGAAAAATTTCGAAGACGAGTACCCACAGGTCAATCGCGGCCGCGGCGCGGCCGTGTTCACCCAATTCCAAGCGCGGACAATAGAAGACGACAATTGGAAATTCGGTGTGGTCTTTTTGATCCTCGCCCTGGCGGTTCTGCTGGTGGCTTGCACCAACGTCGCGGGAGTTCTTCTCAGCCGCTCCCGCGCGCGAGCGCGCGAAATCGCCGTACGCCTGGCGCTCGGCGCTGGGCGTTTGCGCCTGATCCGACTGCTGTTGACCGAAAGCCTGATTCTGGCATTTTTGGGTGGATTGGCCGGGATCGCCATTGGCTACGGCGTCGTCGAGTGGTTCCACAGCAAAGAAAGTATTGTATTTGCGACGGAGTTGCCGATGGCGATCCCGTTCCATATGGATAAACGCGTGCTCCTTGCGTGCGTGGCACTGTCCGTGTTGAGCGCGCTTCTTTGCGGGCTCGCACCCGCACTTCAAAGCACGCGCGTGGACCTTGTGAACGCTCTCAAGTCCGCCGACGTGGATGTCCCCGGACGCAAACGCTTGTGGGGCCGGAATATGCTGGTGGTCGCGCAGGTTTCCATGTCACTGATGCTGCTCACCGCGTCTTTCCTGATGGCCCGCGGCTTCCAGCACGACCTAATGGAGGGTCACGGTTTTACCAAAGATCATCTACTGATGACCCAATTCGATCCACGCATCATTCAGTACGATGCAACTCAGACGCAGCAGTTCTATAAGCTGCTGGCCGAACGCATGCGCGAAACGCCCGGAGTTCAGAGCGTGTCTCTCACGCAGAATATTCCGCTTGGAAACGACAATTTTGACGGCCTGACGTTCGTACCGGACGGTTTCCAAATGCCGCCGGATCGCGCTAATTTCAATTCCACTATGGACACTATTGATGAAGGGTACTTCGCGACCATGGGGATTCCGATCCTGCGTGGCCGTGCCTTCCTACCCTCAGATACCGCAGATTCCCCGCGCGTTGCCGTAGTGAATGAACACTTCGCGAAGCACTATTGGCCCGCAGGCGATGCCGTGGGCAAACACATTCACCTCGATAGCAGCGCTGGAACACCGGTCGAGATAGTAGGCATCGCGCAAACGATCAAGTCTCAAAACATGGAAAGCCCGACGGACTTCGTATACATGCCGCTCGCTCAACATCCTGTCGCGCGAATGGTTTTGATGTTGCGCTCAACCGGCGATCCGCTGCAATTGGTTCAGCCCCTGAAGGACGTTGTCCGTTCTCTCGATCCGAACCTCCCGATGTTGCAGACTCGGCCTTACCAGGATTTTTACCTGAATCAAGCGGTGAGAGGGCCGCGAATCGCGATCGACCTGGTCGGTAGTATGGGCTTGGTGGGACTTTTGCTCGCCGTTGCTGGTTTGTACGGGCTGGTAGCCTACAACGTGAGCCGCAGAACAAGAGAGATCGGCATCCGCATCGCGCTCGGCGCCGCAAGTTCGAACGTACTTCGACTGGTGCTCGGCAAATGCCTCGTGCTCGTTGGAGTTGGAACCGCGATTGGGCTTGCGATGGGTTTCGCGCTCGAGCAACTTATGAATTCGATGCTATTCGATTCCGGCGGGGTGGACATTGTGGCTTATGCCGTCGTCGTGCCGATGATGTTCCTGGTGACCATGCTCGCGGCTTACGTTCCCGCTCGCCGCGCCACCCAAATCGCGCCAACTCAAGCTCTGCGCTACGAATAGCGCCGGAGCGCCTGTCGAGCCTGCTCACCTCGATTGCCTGCGTGCAGGTGCTGGCATACCAAGCAGATACCTGTCTGAAAGTTCTGAGGTCACTGGCCGCACTACCTACCCCTATAGCGTCCAGAAAAGCTGGGTGCCGGAGGCATGGGCGTCATTTACAAAGCCAAAGACACGCGCCCGGGACGCAATGTTGCCTGAAGGTCCTGCACGACGATCCTGAATTCCAGAAACCAGTTAGCATCAGCCTGCGGTGCACGCCGTAGTAGTGGAATTTCGCAAACAACAGTTGGACGATTAGCTGGTTGCCTCCAGCACCAACTGCGCACCTTTTTTCAAGTGAATATTCCCGGACGCAGAAGCGACTACGGAGATGTGCTTTCCGTTCTCAGTCCGAACGGCAAGGGTGACGCCTGGCATAGCGTAAACGCCTCTGCTTGCATTGCTAAGGCTGTCAACATTTCCACTTTTCGAATCTTCATGTCCGGCAGTGGCCGAGCTCGTATCCAGACCTCCCATGCCCCGGCCATCGCTCAGCGTATCGGATCTAAGATTCATTGCGGGAGCTAGGGCTCGAATGCTCAGGCTAACAGCGGCTGGCTCGCCCTTCTTAGGCGCGACGCGATCAAAAAGAATTCCTATTTCGCACCGCGAGCCTGCCGAGAACAACTGCACCGAGGTTATGTGACCATTCAGAATCGACCCTCTCTTAATTAGAACATCATGACCGGACTTAACGTCTTCGGAGGCCTGCACATCGACTGCGTCGCCTCCTTTCGCTTGTTCCGCATCCAAATTCGTGAGCAGTTTTCCAACAACGGGTGCGTTGCTCGGGAGATTCATTGCCGGAGCGTTGGACTGGCCAGTTGCCTTTCATGGGGTTGGCGCAGCAGCTTGTAACCCGCCCGGAACGATCGATACCAGCAACGCCGCGGTAGCCAAAAGTCGATTCTTTAGCATTGCATTTCTCCTTCGATTTGAAGTAGCAATCCGATACTGGGATATTCAGTTCAAAACGTATCAAACGCAATAGTCGTTTTCAATACCATAAGAATGAATTCGTAATATTACCCTCAAGTAAAAATCGTCGGGAAGGGCTGTATCGCCTCTAGACTGGCGCTGAGATGGACAGGCTGAGGATAGTTTCGGATAGGCCGGGGTGCTTCCTCGTCATATACTTCTCGCGTCACAACTCGCTCAGCAAACCGTCGCCACAAGGGGTTCTTGTGAAACTCTGGACGAAAATTCTATTGGGAGTCCTCGCTTTCATTGTCGTGGCGATCGTGTGCGTTAAGCTCTTCATCAACGCGAATACCTTCCGTGCGGCCATCGAAAAACAAATTACAGATTCGCTGGGCCGCAACGTGAAGCTCGGCAATCTAAGCCTGTCGATCCTTTCCGGCAGTCTGGTAACCGAAGACATCAGCATCGCGGACGACCCCGGCTTCAGCTCCGCGCCATTTATAACGGCGAAAAAAGTTCGCATTGGCGTATCTATGCGAACGCTCATCTTTTCGCGTCAGCTGAGCGTACGCAGCTTTGAAATAGAGTCGCCGCAAATTGCCGTGATTAAAGCCACTAATGGCACCTGGAATTTTTCCAGTATTGGGCGACCTGCTACATCCGCTGCCGGCGGCGCTGATACGAAAGCGGTTCCGGGGAACTCACAACCTTCCGCACCCGAAATTTCCGAGATTTCTGTAGGAAGCGTCGCCATCAAAAACGGTCACGTCACCATCACAACCCTGCCCGCGCACGGGCCGCCCAGCGTGTACGGCCAGGTGAATTTTACGGCGCACGATTTTTCAACCGCTTCGCGGGTTCCGTTCGACATGAAGGCGAATTTGCCGGGCGGCGGCAGCGCCCGCGTGACTGGGTATTTGGGGCCGATCAATCGTGACGACGCAGCTAACAGCCCGATTGATGCGCAAATTTCAGTGAAACGTGTGGATCCTGTAGGAGCCGGATTCTTGGATCCCACGACCGACTTGTCGTTCGTCGCGGACGCTGAGGTGAAGGCAAAATTTGATGGGCAAACGCTTCATACCAGCGGGACAGCTCGTATCGAGAATCTCAAGCTGCATAAAGGAGCGCCCGCGGTGCCCAAGCCGCTGGAAATCGCGTTTAGCGGAACACATCGTTTGAAAGACAACTCCGGACAGATTGAGGACGCTTCCGGAAAAATAGGCGACGTCAGCATCCACACGAGCGGAACGTATCGCCCGGTCAAGCCCGGCGCGGAAGATATGCTGCTAAATTTCAAAGTTGTGGGGCAGAGTTTGCCGATCGATCAGCTGCAACCGTTGATGACCGCGGCCGCCGTTCATTTGCCCAATGGTTCAACACTAAAGGGCGGCACGCTCTCGATGAATGTGGCCGTCACCGGACCGACAAAATCACTCATCATCGCCGGCCCCATCGCGCTCGACAACTCATCCTTGGTGGGATTCGACATCAGCTCAAAGATTCACGGGATTGCGGCGCTCGGCGGCATGAAATCCGGAGACACCACGCATTTTGAAACGTTGCGCGCGAATGTGCGGATGACGGACGCCGGCGTGGTGGCCGACCAGATCGACGCAGTGATTGAGGGAATGGGCGAACTAACTGGTAGCGGCACCATCTCGCCCGCCGATCGACTCGACTTTGACCTCTTGATAAAAGTTGCATCGGCGAATGCTATAAGCAACGTTGGCATCGGTGTGATCACAGGATTCAGCGGGAACGGCGTGCCGATACACGTCACCGGCACGTCTGACGATCCTTACATTACCGCCAATGTAGGCGGCGTTGTGAAGAAAACTGAATCGATCACGTCCATCTTTCGCAAGAAAAATTAGCCGGAGCTGCGCAACCGGTGCTTGCTCTCTTTCAATCCGGTACTCCGAAATATCGGACGGAATTTTGCAGCACGCTTAGAAAAGCGCAAAACGATTCACCGGGAATCTATGCCCGAGCGATTTACTTTCTCCGATCTGCGCGAGGTGTTCGCCAAAGCCAACGAAGAAAAGTCCGGCGACCAGTTGGCGGGCATCGCGGCGGGCTCAGAGCGCGAGCGAGTGGCGGCCAAGCGCAAGCTCGCCGATCTAACGCTTGCAGAAATCGTGCAGCAGCCGCTGATTGACCCTGACACTGACGAAGTAAGCCGCTTAATTCTCGACACTTTCGACCCAAAAGCTTTTCAGCCAATCCAAGGCCTTACCGTCGGTGAATTTCGCGAATACGTCCTCGACGACGCAACCAGTGAGGCGACCTTGAAAGAGTTACAACCAGCGATCATCCCGGAAATCGCGGCAGCTCTGGCCAAAATCATGAGCAACAAAGACCTGGTTCTGGCCGCGGCGAGAATCCGGAATGTTACGCGCTGCCGAAACACCATGGGCGAGCGCGGAGTGCTCGGAATTCGCGTGCAGCCGAATCATCCCGCCGATGATATCGGCGGAATTCTGCTGGCCGCATTTGAAGGACTGCTTTACGGATGCGGCGACGCAGTAATTGGAGTGAATCCCGCATCAGATTCCGTGGAAAAAGTGGGCGCTATTCTCCACGCGCTCGATCGTCTGGTGCAAACTTATAAAGCGCCAACACAAACTTGCTGCCTTGCACACATCAGCGCGCAACTCGCGGCTATGGAACGCGGAGCGCCGGTGGATTTGTTGTTCCAGTCCATTGCCGGAACCGAAGCGGCGAATCGCAGCTTTGGCATTTCACTAGCGACGTTGCGAGAGGGCCGCGAGCAAGTTCTGGAGCACCACCGTGGGCGTGGCATCGATTGGAAAGGTTCAAACGCGATGTATTTTGAAACGGGCCAAGGCAGCGCGCTATCCGCTGAAGCTCACCACGGCCTAGACCAAGTGACGCTGGAAGCGCGGGCATACGGCGTCGCACGCGTGTTCGAACCCTTTCTGGTTAATAGTGTCGTCGGATTCATCGGTCCCGAATATCTTTACGATGAACGCCAGATCATTCGCGCCGGTCTTGAAGATCACTTCATGGGCAAACTTCTGGGCCTCCCGATGGGATGCGACGTCTGCTACACGAATCACGCGGAAGCGGATCAGAATTCCGCGGACAACCTCTTGCTGCTATTGGCCGCAGCGGGTTGCAATTACTTTATGGGCGTTCCCTGCGGCGACGATGTGATGCTGAATTATCAATCCACCAGTTTTCACGATGCGCTTGCAGTAAGAAGGTTGTTTAAGCTGAAACCCGCTCCGGAATTTCTGGCTTGGCTGCAGACCACTGGGTTTTATCGAGATGGCGAGCCGGTTTTGTTAGATGCACCGGCCCGCCGCCAACTGATGCAGGGATTCGAATCATCTTTAGACGGGATCAATTGATGGCGAACGAACGGGAACTGGCATCGAACAATTCTGATCTGCCGGAAATCGTTCGCAAAATCCGTGCGCGGACACCGGCCCGCCTGCTGGTTGGCCGCGCGGGAGCCGCCTATCGCACGAGTACGCAGATGGATTTGCGCGAAGCGCACGCTGTCGCACGAGATGCTGTCCGCGCCGAGTTGAGTTTGCAAGAAGTCTTCGACAGCGCGTTTGTGAAGCGTTGGGGGCTATTCGAAGTCCACACAAAGGCCGGTTCAAAAGACGAATATTTGTTGCGCCCCGATTTAGGCCGGCATTTCGACGCTGAATCCCGCGCCGAAATACGAAGCCGCTGCGACGCAAACAACGATCTCCAAATCGCTATTGGCGACGGATTGTCAGTTCCCGCAGTCGCGGCGCAAGTTCCTTTGTTACTTCCTATCCTCTGCGAGGGCGCCGAGGGGCGGCGTTGGAAAATCGGGAAAACCTTCGTGATCCATCGATGCAGAGTAGGCATTCTCAACGAAATTGGGGACTTGCTGAAACCGCGTGTCGTCGTGCTACTGATTGGCGAGCGCCCGGGCCTCACCACGGCGGAAAGCTTGTCTGCTTATTTGGCCTATCAACCGTGCGCTTCGCACACCGACGCCAACCGGAACCTAATTTCGAACATCCACGCACGGGGCTTGAATCCGCAAGAAGCTGCAACCCGCATCCTGGATCTCGCTGCGCTGATGATGAAAGCCAGCATGAGTGGCTACGGGCTAAAAGAGCAACCTTCGGCGCTGGAAGAAAGACAGATTCAGCCGTAATTTACCCGGTTTGAGCCTTGGGTATCACGGCAGATTGCGGCTATTTACACTGAACCTGTTCGATCAACCAACGGAAGCGACCACTACAATCTTAAGCAGGTCGAAGTAAAGAGCCAGCTAGGAGTTGCGGCGCAGGCGATCGAGGAGAGCGAAAAGAACAACCCCGAATGCTGCGGTAACCAGAGAATCGATGAAGAGGTGCAGAGTGAAGAATGGAGCCGAGTGGTTCAGCAGAACGCGCTGAGTCACCGCTAAAATTGCCTGATGGAAATGGAAGAATAAGAAGATCAGGCCAAAACGGCTTAGTGGATGTTCGGTATCAATCCTGGCTCCCACCGAGGAAGCAAGATAGCCCACAAGCGTTTTTGCAATTCCATACATCCCGATAGGATTGTCATGGCTCAGAGCGTCCTGCAAAATGCCGATGGCCCCTCCCAGAAATAATCCCGACACGGGATTGCGGCGGCTGACTCCAAAATAAATAGTAACCAGGAGCGGAAGATCGATCAGCTCGGACCAGCGCCCGTATTTATGCAGGAAGGCCTGAAACACCAGAGCGAGCAAAACGGTGCCAATGATCGTGCCGCTGTAAAACTTGTGCACCTCAACATTTGGCTCCGAGTGCGCACCGACATTGAGCATGTAGGACATTATCGTTGAGGGGCGGGCGGTTTCGACGCCGGAGTTTTGTTCGCTGGAGCCGTAGATTGAATAGAAGCCGCTGCAGCAGGTTTAAATTTGTTTGGATCGGTCACAACTCCCGAGGTTTTCGACGTCCTCGCGAGAGTGGCGGGTTGCGGGCCCGGTTGCGCAGGCGTTACTTCGCTGACGTCAGATGCTTCTTCCGTCTTCTTGGGCAAGAGTTCCTGCTGCGAGAGAAGCACGATGACGTCCTCGAGACGATCCAGACGCGCTGCGGGCCTCACAGAAATCACTTGGAATGGGTTCCCAGGTTTCGTCGCGTCCACGGCGCCGATCAGCAAGTCCTTCGGGAAGATACGATCATCGCCCGAGGTGACGATAGCTTCTCCGGACTGGAGTTTTTCTTCGTTGATGACGTAATCCATATGCGGCTCAGGATCTCCGCTGCCTTTCACTACACCGTGCGTGCGAGACGAGGCGAATAGAGCACCGACGCCACTGTCCTTGTCATTGATCAGGAGAACCTGGGCGGTGGAGGGAAAAACTTCGACGATTTTCCCGACGACACCGTCGGGCGTGATGACACCCATATTCCTACGGACATGATCCCGTTCACCCCGGTTGATGAATAGGGTGTGCGATGTAGGGTCGGCGCTTGCCCCAATCACCTGCGCCGCGAGCATGGGCGCTTCCGGATGCGCCTCGTGAAAATTCAGCAGAGTCGCCAGACGATGGGCTTCCGCGGACTCGCTTTCCAGTTCGCGATTTCTTAGACGCAAGGTGTTCACATCGTTGCGCAGGCGCTCATTCTCGGCGCGCGTATTGCGCAGACCCACATAGCCGCTCCACACCCCTCCTATATGAGAAAAGGTCCAGGTGCCGGCGCGTTCCAGGGGCGTCATCAATTCAACGGCCCAATAGCGGATAAGCCGCACGTTGTTCTCTCGTTTGATTTGGAAAGCGAGAAGCAGCACTTGCGCAAGGACGACAGTTGCGAGCAGGGCCAGCGGACGATGACGAGAAAAAGTGTCGATCATAACTTTAGAACCAGTCAAAAATTCGCTGGTCTTAATCTAAGCCGCGCATCCTTAGTTCTCGGCGCGGATACAAAGAGCAGATCCCTCGCTTCGCTCGGGATGACAACTTTTCTAATTCCGAGGCCTGCTGGTCCGATTCATGACGTTTGATCTTAGATCGCAAATTTGTCAGTCGATAGAAACCAGGCGCAACAGACGGAAATCGCTCAGCATTTTTCCGGTTCCGAGCACGACGGAGGCTAGGGGATCGTCGGCGATGGAAACAGGAAGTCCGGTTTCTTCGCGGATGCGCTTATCGAGATTCTTGATCAGCGCGCCGCCGCCGGTAAGCACAATGCCTCGGTCGCTGATGTCGGCGGAAAGCTCGGGCGGCGTACGTTCGAGCGCGACGCGAATGGCGTTCAAGATCGTGGAGATACATTCGGAAAGCGCTTCGCGAATTTCGCTGTCGTCTATGGTGACGGTGCGCGGCACGCCTTCAATCAAGTTGCGGCCCTTTACTTCCAGGGTCAGCGGCTTTTCCAATGGATAAGCCGAACCAATTTCAATTTTGATTTGTTCCGCGGTGCGCTCGCCGACGAGCAGGTTGTATTTGCGCTTCAAATAATGCATCACCGCTTCGTCCATCTCATTTCCAGCAACGCGAACGGAGCGGGAATAGACGATGCCGCTCATGGAAATGACAGCGATGTCAGTGGTGCCGCCTCCGATATCCACCACCATATTTCCGGAAGGCTCTTCGATGGGCAGGCCCGCGCCAATAGCAGCAGCCATCGCTTGTTCCACCAGATACACTTCGCTGGCTCGCGCGCGATACGCGGAGTCTTGCACCGCTCGCTTTTCTACCGGAGTGATTTCGCTGGGAACGCCGATAACGATTCTGGGATGCACCAGGACACGGCGGTTGTGAGCCTTCTGAATAAAATACGTGAGCATCTTTTCGGTGACTTTGAAGTCGGCGATCACGCCGTCTTTCATGGGCTTGATGGCGACGACGTTCCCGGGAGTTCTTCCCAGCATTTCCTTCGCTTCGCGGCCGACGGCGACAACTTCCCCGCTATTTTTGTTGATGGCGACAATGGAAGGCTCGTTTACGACGATTCCCTTTCCGCGCGCAAAGACCAGCGTATTGGCGGTACCGAGATCGATGGCCAGGTCGGATGAAAAAAGACTGAAGACCGACCGCATGTTGTAGCCGTTTTTCGTCACGTCTTGCGTTCCCCCTGAGTTCGGCTTGCGCGCCGCGGCGGCGGCGAGTGTTTGGCGGACTTCTAAACTTGCTGGCGCATTTTTATGTTACGGGATCACTACTTGCACGCGCTTGGTTGCTGTACCGCCCCGGCGATTTTGGCCGGTGATGATAACTTCGTAAGAACCTTTCGGCATGGGCGGCAGAAAGTGGCGGAACTGGCCGTCCGATTGGATGCTGGCGACCGGTTCACCATTGATAATTAGAGCTGCTCCGGGCTCGGTGCGTCCGATGATCTCGACGACGTTTCCCTGCAATACAGTATTATCCACCTCGAGCAGCATTTCCTGCTCTTTACCTTGTATCACCAGCGTGAACTTGTAGGGCTCGCTTTGATCGCTGGTGGCGTTTTTCGCATCGATCGCGCGAACTCGCCAGTAATAGTCGCCAGGGTCCAGTCCAACGATATCCACGCCTTCCGCGGTAGTTTTCTTGGCCATAATAATCTTGCTGAACATTGCGGTGGTGCTGGCTTGAAATTCATAGGACTTTGCCGTCGCCACCGGCTTCCAGGAGAAATGGACCGGATCGTGTTTCGGATTCGATACGGTGATGGCTTGCAGGTTCAGCGGCGTATTCAATTCGGGAGGGGCAAGGACATCGGTTTTCGTGATGGCTCCGCCGGTTGGGAACGTCACACGTTGAAACTGGCCGATATCGAGGTGCTCGCCGCCACGATTCAATTCGGCGCTTCCCGAAGCGATGGTGATTTGCTGCTGTTTTGTGGTGGGGTCGCTACTGACAGCAGCGCGGCTATTCGCGCGCAGCGAGGCCACCGCGTTTTCAAAAGAAACTTCCGCCTTCGAACCAGGAACTTCCCATGCGCCGGTAGCGAGATCCACTTGCCCCGAACTGATATGCACGCCTACTTGCGAGGCGTGATCCTGTTCCACGATATTTTCTTCCACGGTGACGAGAGTATCGCCCTTCACGGTGTATGTGGTGCCGTCGGCAAAAGCCATGCGAGCGACGCCTTCCGGGCCGGTCTGGATCAAGTCGCCTTTGTCGAGGGTAATCTGGTAGTCCGCGCTCTGCCACTCTACGGAATTCACTTTTTTCACCTGTACTTTTCCATCCAGGTTCACGAAGCGCGCTTGCCTGGCAGTGATGGTGGCTACGCCGGCATCATGCGCGGACACAGCCGCGCCAAGACGCTTTACAAGTCTGCCCGAAAGATCGGGGAACGCAAAATAGGTTCCGGCGAAGATCACGCCAATAATCAGCAAGGCGTAAATCGCCATGGTTTTGTAAGTGACGGTGTGCCAATAAACCTCTACCCGCGAGATTTTAGGCTTATCAGACACGACTGTTTTTTGGTCTATCATGTTTATAAGGGCTAATTTGGAAATTTAGCATACGGGTATGGGCCATTCAACTCGGCGAGAAAAGAGTTGCGAAACTGCTAACCCCTACTTGTTCCAATCAGTTAACTGGCCTTATGACATAGCGAATCAGGGCCGGCATTTTTCGCAAGCTAAAAGCCCGACTTGTTCCAATTTGGCGCCATATTGGAGGTTGACCGCAGGCAGCCATTTTAGGGAGACTATCTGCTTCAGGCTGGGCGTTTTACTGCCGGCTACGGGACCCCGACCCTGCGTGATTTTGAAAGCAGGCGAACTACTCTTGAGGCTGCGAGGAAGGAAAATATGAAAGAAATTATTGGCGAACTGAACCCACCGACACGAGTGATGATGACGCCCGGGCCTTCTTGCATGGACCCGCGAGTTTACCGGGCGATGTCCGCGCCTCTGGTTGGGCATTTGGACCCGTGGTTTTTGGAAGTGATGAACGACGTACAGGTTTTGCTTCGGAGCGTATTCCAAACCGAGAATCGGATTACATATCCTGTCTCCGCGTCAGGCTCGGGTGGGATTGAAGCCGCCGTGCTGAATCCTCTGGAAGAGGGTGATGAATGCATCGTTTGTTCTAATGGGATGTTTTCCGAGCGCATGGCGGTGATCGCGGAACGCAGTCCGGCGAAAGTAATTCGCGTCGAAGCGCCATTGGGCCGCACGGTCGACCCTGAAGATATTCGGCGCGCGGGCAAAGGAAGGAAGATTAAATTTGTTGGTTTGGCGCATGGTGAAACTTCAACCGGCGTGGTGCAACGGCTGGAAAATTATCGCAGGGTTGCTGATGAGCTCGGCGCGTTGCTGATCGTGGATACGGTGGCGTCGCTTGCAGGCGTCCCTCTGAATGTGGATCGCGAGCGGATCGATATTTGCTTCAGTGGCACGCAGAAGGCCATCAGCGCGCCGCCGGGTATGGCGCCCATCACGATTAATAGCCGGGTGGAAGATTTGATACGCGCGCGCAAGAAAAAAGTGGAGAGCTGGTATTTTGATATCACACCGATTATGACCATGTGGGGCTCGGAGCGTAATTATCATCACACGCCGCCGGTGTCGTTAATCTACGGGTTGCGGGAAGCCTTGCGCATCGTTCTGGAGGAAGGGTTGGAAGCTCGATGGGATCGTCATCAGCGGAATCAGCAGGCGCTCGTCGCCGGAATAGAAGCGATGGGTCTTGAGCTATTCGTCTCCGATCCTGCCGACCGGCTGGTTACCGTTACGGCGGTGAAAATTCCTGCTGAGCTGGAAGATAGAAAAGTGCGCCAGCAGCTTCTGGATGAATTCAACATCGAGATTGCCGGCGGCATCGGCAAGACCAAGGGACAGATCTGGCGGATCGGGCTGATGGGTTATTCTTCACAGAATACGAATGTATTGCTATTCCTAGCGGCGTTGGAGAAGGTGCTGCTGGATCAAGGACGCCGCGTGCCGGCCGGAGCAGGCGTGGCGGCCGCGATTCGGGGTTATCAAGCGTCCGGGCATCCGGTGGCAGTCGGGGCGCGAAAGTAGCGATCAGAAGATTTGACATGGCGAAAACTTTTTATCCCACTATTCCAAACGCCGGCGCTATGAGCGACTTCGTCGGCGCATTTGACGTACCTTCGAAAGTGACGGACTACGTCTATAAGTGCCGGTTTTCGCATTGCTTGAACGGAATCGCCACGCGGCATGCGGACACCATGGATTGTAAATTTTTAGTGGATGGCCGCGGCGTGGTACTAGGGCTGGCGCATCCGGGTTTCGTCGAATTCCGAGCGCGCGTGGGAAGAAATCTTTCCGACCGTGAAGCGAGTTACATTGCGGCCGAATATCTGCGAGGAAGGCTGGAGCAGGAGGATGAACACACGCTCTACGATGTTCCTGCTAACGAAGTGACTCGCATCATTGAGAAGCTTAATATCCGCTGATAACGAGGCTGACGAAGGGCAATAGTTTCTATTTGGTGGACGGTTCTTTTTTGGCGAGGGAGCGGATGTAGTTCACCAGATTCCATATGGCGTCGGGTTTCGCGCGATCACCTTCTGAAGGCATTTCACCTTTGCCATTCTTAATGATGTAGAAAAGCTCACCATCCGTGCGATCTTTCAGCGCCGCGGGATCGTGGTAATCGGCAAGCTTAACCTTCATATCTGCTGCCAGATCGCCTTTACCATCGCCGTCTTTTCCATGGCATACCTCACAGTCGATTTCATACATTTTTTTGCCCTGTGCGATTGAGGCGGCGGTAGGTTTAACAGGATTGGCCATTTTTGCCGCTTCCGGTGGAATTTTATATTCAGCGGCGGCAGCAGCGGGTTTCGATTCTTGCGCTGAGGCGGAGACAACTGCCAAGAGCGACATCGTCAAAACACACAAAGCTTTTCCCATGGGAGCCTCCTAAAACCTCTGCAAAATGACGTATTGCGGGGATTCTACTCCCGGAAAGCATCAACGCGAAAGACGTTGTTTCTGACGTGTGCAAGGAAGGTGATAGTAGAAATCAGGCGTCGGAGAGAGATTCGCCAGAGCCCGAGCCGTCATTCAGTTCGCCAACTTCGAAGATTTCGCCACAATCGAGGCACTCGACATACTGCGTTTCGTCATCTTTAGCGATGAGCTGGGTGCGTTTGTGCAGGCAAGGGGGGTCTGGCATCACGATGCCGCGGAAAGCTAAATGGATTATACATCGTAGCCAATAAATTTTGGGAACAGGACACAGGTATTAGGGCCTACTTGCGCATGCATATTGAGAAAGCGCGCCACTAAGACAGACAGGCTCTAGCGGAGGCGGTGCTAGAGTTGACAAACAGACGGATTGACACTATCAGTCTGTTTGGAATTGTGTATAGCGAGGCGGATTTGACAGTGGAATTGAGCACGACACAGAAGCGGGTGGGAACGGCGCTGTTTTACGGAATTCTCATCATACTCGCCTACCTGGTTTATCTGGTCTTTCAACCGTTTCTAGCTCCCCTGGCATGGGCCATTGTGATGGTAGTGGTGGCGTATCCGGCTTATGCACGGCTGGCTCGGAAGTGGGGTCGCACGCTTGCCGCGACGGTGAGCACGCTGGGCGTCACGTTAATCATTATCGTGCCAGCGATACTCGTCACCGGCGCATTTATACGGCAGGGCGTGGAGGCCGTACAAGTAGTGCAACAACAAATTCAGAGCGGTCATTTTGCCTGGGTGAACGATTTGTGGCTTCGCATTCAGGAGAAATTTCCAGATGCGAACCCAAGCGATCTGACCACGGTGATCCATCGTTATGCGGACGCCGGCGCCGGGTACCTTGCTGCGCGTGTGGGAACGGTATTGCGCAACACTGCGGTGTTTTTGTTCGATCTAACCGTCATCATCCTGTCCATGTTTTATTTCTTTCGCGACGGCGATGCGATCGTGGCACGTTTGCGCCAGGTACTTCCTTTCGAGAAAGCCCATCGCGATCGAATGATTGACGACGCGCGAGAATTAATTTTTGCGAGCGTCACCTCAAGCTTGGTTGCAGCGGTCGCGCACGGCGTATTGGGTGGACTGGCGTTTGGTTTGACCGGAATTCACGCTCCGATTTTCTGGGGAGTAATGATGGGGTTTTTCTCGCTGGTTCCGGTGGTGGGCTCGGCATTGATATGGGTGCCGGCGGCGATCAGTTTGATGGTGAATGGGCACATTGGAATGGGAATCGTTCTAATGATTTTTTGCGGCGTAATCGTGGGGCTGGTGGACAACATTATTCGTCCCTGGATGATAAGCGGGCGCGCCCAGATGGGCGGCTTGGTGGTGTTTATCAGCGTACTCGGTGGAATAAGTGTCTTCGGCATGCTCGGCGTGGTACTTGGACCGATTGTGGTTGCGGCAGGAGCGAGCATGCTGGATCTGTACGCGCCGGGCGCTGTTGTTAGAAACACAAAGTCCAAACCGGGTGGGAACAAATCGGACGGCGTGTTAGAGTAGCGGCCTTCGGAAGCGGGATGAAGAAGAATTTCAATTCAAAACACGCCAGTTTGCCGCCGGAAAAATTGCGATGGCATTGCGATCCGGCAAGGATTCCGTTTGAGACTACGGCGGAAGTAGAGCCGTCCACTGGGGACACCGGACAAGACCGCGCGTTGCGCGCGTTGCGCATGGGCGTGGAACTCACCGCTCCGGGCTACAACCTTTTCGTCTGCGGGCTATCCGGCACGAGCCGCGGCGGAATGATCGTGCGGTTGATTGAAGACATGCACCCGAAGAGCGAGATCGCTCCGGACCGTTGCTACGTAAACAATTTCAAAAATAACGATCGCCCGCGCTTGCTGACCCTAACCCGCGGACAAGCCAACGCATTCAAGAAGGAAGTGGAAACCGGCATTGATTTCTTGCGCCGGCGCATTCCGCAGGTTTTCGAAGGCGAACCGTTCCAGCGGCAGAAGACGCGCATAGTGGAGCGTTTCACTTTGCGTGAAAAAGAGTTGATGGACGATTTCACGCGGCGCATCGCGCGGGAGCAATTTGCGCTAGGCCGCATGCAAGTTGGCGCGGTCGCGCTGCCGGAAATTTTTCCGGTGATCGAAGGCGCCATGGTGCCGATCGAGGAAATCCCCAAGCTAGTACAGGATGGAAAGCTGGAGAGTCCGGCAGCGGAGGAACTGGAGCGCAAGTACGACCAGTTCCGCCAAGAGTTCACGGTGGTCTATCGCAAGACGCTATCACTTTCGCGCGAACTCGCCAGCGAAATGAGCTATCTGGAACAAGAGGCCGCGTCAGTCCTGGTTGATGGCGTGATCGAAGAACTTAAGGAGAAATATCCAAGCACGCAGATTTCCGAGTATCTGGAGGAAGTGCGCCATCACATTTTGGATAATCTCGAGCCTTTCAAGGAGCGTGAGGGCGAGGAAGAGCAACCTCCCTCGGAAGGCGGCGGTGGAGCTCGCGTGGAACGCACGGACCGCGACCCGTTTCGCGTTTACGGCGTGAACGTGATTCTTGCCCACGGCGAAAGCGAGAAATGCCCGGTAGTTTTTGAGACGATTCCGACTTACGCAAATCTCTTTGGCACCATTCATCGCAGTTACGACACGCGCGGCGGATGGAGTTCTGACTTCATGGACTTGCGGGGCGGTTCGTTGCTGCGAGCGGACGGGGGTTATCTGGTGATGTACGCGCTAGACGCTCTGACTGAGACGGGTGTCTGGCGCACGCTGAAGCGGACGCTCAATCATGGAAAACTCGAAATTCAGCCGGTCGATGTATTTTTTCCGTTTAGCACGGCAGCGTTGAAGCCGGAACCAATAGATATACATGTAAAGATTATTTTGATTGGCGATCGCGATATGTACGAGCTGCTTTACGATTTCGAAGAAGACTTCCGCAAAATTTTCAAAGTGCGGGTGGAATTTGACGAAGAAATGGCCTGGAGCGATGAAATTATCCGCGAGTATGCCGGAAGGTTACGCAAGATTTGCAACGATGAAGGGCTTTGCCCGTTCGATCGCACGGCGTTTGCGTCAATTCTGGAGCACGGCGTGCGGCTGGCGGGTCGCAGAGGGAAAATCACCGCGCGCTTTTTCGATCTTGCCGACTTAGCGCGCGAGGCTTGCTACGTGGCGCGCAACGAAAAGCAGTCAGTCGTTACAGCGGAACACGTGCGCAGAGCGCTGGACGCCAAAGTGGAGCGACACAATCTGACCGAAACAAAAATCCGCGAGATGATCGACCAGAATTTGCTGTTCATCGATACAACCGGAACTCGCGTGGGCCAAGTGAACGGATTGAGCGTAATCGAAATTGGGGGCTATCCGTTTGGCAAGCCGGTCCGGATTACCGCCACGGCATCGCTTGGTAAAGCGGGAATTGTCAACATCGAGCGCGAGTCGAATCTGAGTGGGCGTTTTCATGATAAGGGAGTGCAGATTATTTCCGGCTACCTGCGACGCACGTTCGCGCAGGATAAGCCGCTGTCTCTGTCAGCGAGCCTTTGCTTCGAGCAATCTTATTCGGGAGTGGACGGGGACAGTGCGAGTTCGGCTGAGGTTTATGCTTTGCTGTCCGCGCTTGCGGAGCTTCCGATCAGACAAGAGTTGGCGGTAACCGGCTCGGTAAATCAACATGGCGACATCCAGCCGATTGGCGGCGTGAATCAGAAAATCGAAGGATTTTATGACGTCTGCAAATTGAAAGGTTTGACCGGGAAACAGGGAGTGCTGATTCCGGCGGAGAATGTAGACGATTTAATGTTGCGTGACGAAGTAATCGAAGCTGTGAGCAAGGGACAGTTCCACATATATCCGGTGGGCACCGTCGAACAAGGCATCGAAATACTTACAGGCGTCGATGCGGGCAAGCGGAAATCTGGCGGAAAATTTGGACCCGGGAGCGTATTTGGCAAGGTAGATTCCCGGTTACACGCGATAGCCCATGCCATGCGGAAATTCCACTAGCCACAAACGCGCGCGACAATTGCAAATTTAGAATTGAGAATTTGAAATCCTGCAGGTTAGACCAAACGCTTCATTTCAATCACAACGTCCTGAGTTTTGCCATTCCGTTCGATCACCAATTTGTATTTGTGGCCAACTTGGCGAAAGAGATCGCGCACGGCATTGAGCGTGATGTCGGCGGCGGGCTCTTCGTCAATTCCGGCGATGATGTCTCCCTCTTGGATACCCGCAGCAGCGCCGGGACTGCCGGGCTGAACGCGCACAATTTCGAAGGTCCTCAGGTTTATGCCTTTCGCAACGATGGAAAGGCCACTCATATCTTCTTCTGCAAATTTATTGAATTCGAGGTTCGGTTCGAGAATCATACGTTGATGTGGGATGTCAAAAACCACAGTAAACCGGCGAAGAAAGCCAGCGCCAATGGCACCCGCAAGAGTTGGGTCACTACCCTTGGCTGGGCTTGATTGAGAAAAAGCCGCAACCGGCTCTTCGACCGCATAGGGACCAAGCTGAAAAACTTTTAACCGGCCAAGCAAGATTTTCGCACCTCCATCGAGCTCTGGATAAGAGCCGGCGACTGTCTTGCAATGTACTGACGAGAACCGGTGAGATTCGGTGTAGGCGCTGGAAAATACGATGGCGGCATCGAGCGCGGCGTTCACTTCAAAATTGGCCTCCAGCGATTTGTGGCCTGGAAGTTCAAACTTCGCCCGAATCAGCGGTGCGGTGCCTGCGAAGGTTAACGGGAAACTTTTTCCCGGACCGGAGTACGTGAAAGTTACGGGGTCGTAAAGTTGAACGGTTTGCCGAAGATAATTGACCACCACTACGAGACGGTTGAAAAAATCTGCGCCAAGAGTACCGTAGTATGGCATGCCCATCTGCAAGCTGAAATCTTTTTTGCCGACCACGGGAAGTATGCGCATGGGCAGCTCGACCCCTGGGAGAGAGAGGACACAATCTGGTAAGGAGGGTGCGGAGCTGGCAGAAGCTGATGCGTTGGGCGCATAGCTTGGATCAACCGATGTCACGCTGGCGCTCGAATCCAATTCGAAAAGCTGGGGCTTTCCTTGATTTATCCTGACCGGAAGAAAAATAAGATTGCCGACGAAGGCCGCAGGGTTTTGCGCGGCATTGCCGCCATAGGCGAACTGGGCTGGCGCGGTGTTTTCTTGTGCACTCGGCGCGGGCGATTGACCGGGGGACAAGGGCTGAAGAGCGAAGCTAATCGTGGCGAAGATGAAAACTATCAAAAAAGCGTGGCGGCGCATTTAATTTTCCCGTCGGAAAATCATGTGTGGCCAGGAAGACCGGCTACTGAAGATAATAGTCAAAGTAAATTCCGCCCGAATCTTTCCACCATCCATTCGCACTTGCTTTCAGATGGCGATTAACTAATCCGGGTTTTATGAGGCGAAGCATTTCCACTGTAGGAGGGTTGTTCTGGTTCGATTGTTTGGCCGATTCCATCTGCTCGATGAAACGAGCAATAATTTTATCCCACGGAACCCTCGAGAAGTCGGAGCCGCCGATACCGGAAAGCTTTTCCGGTAGGAGCGCTCGCAGACGTACGAATTCGGGATCGGTAACAACAGAATTTGTTGAAGACGCCCCGGCCGCCGTTTTGCCGTTGATTCGCGCCACGGCGTCACGCACCATTGTTTTGCGCGGTCCCATAATGATGAATTGCGGAGTTACAGCAACATAATAAAGACTACGGCGTTGCCGTCCGGTTTCAGGATCCTTAAGCGGATAGGAGAAATCCAAATAAGTGGTATCCCCCGAAGTGTCCTCTGCAGCGATCATTTTCGCAAAAGCGGCCCGCAGAAGCCGCAGTACATCCTGCGGCTTCTGAATGGTGAGTGCGTAAAGTTGTTGCGATTCGCCATCTTCCGCGAATGAAATGCGATTGCCGAACTCTCCAGTAAAGAGTTGCAAAGCGTCGGAAACGGACATTCCTAGAAATCCTTGAGCCATGGCCTCGGCGCCGAGCAACCCCGCCGACTGTTGCGGGGTCATAGCTGCAACCGCGCCTGTGCGCACTGTTTGATATAGCGCTCCAAAGTCAAATTTGGAAATACTGAAATACGGGCCCGTGCCGACGATTGGTTGGGTCTGGAACGTTGTGGTGCTTGCTCCGGCGATGTCGAAGAAGCTTCCGGCAGAAGTGTCGCCGAGGATCGCGCCATGAGCTCGCGTTGAGTCGCCAGCGAAGCTAATGCCGCCGCCCGCCACGTGAATTTTCTCCAAGTGCACGCTGCGGATGAACTTGGCCATCGGCTGATCTTTCTGATCCGCCGGGATCCATTTATCCTCATCGGGGAGGTGGACAAAATATTCCACGGCTGCATCTTTTCCAATGTAAGGACGAATGGCTTGATATTCCGCCAAGTCCACTACAGATGAGCCTGGTTTCACGGAGGAACTGAAGCGAGTCACCAGATCCTGTATGGCATCTTTCTGCGTAGTGACCAGAAAATAATTTCCCGCTCTCGTACTGTAGGTTGTGTTTGGATTCGCAGCATCGTTCGGATTTTCGGTTCTGACTTCGATGGTGCTCCCGCCGAAGGTATAGGTGGAAATTGCCGGCTTGGTTTTGATGCTCGCTTGCGCTATGGTTTTCAGCTTCAGGACTAAATCAGCTTTTCCGGTGGCGTCATACACGAAAAAAAGGCTGGCCAGATGCGATGGGTTACTGGGGCCTACACCCGAAGTTTGCGGACTTGCAATGAAGCCGAATGCCGCGGGGTTATCCAGTAACGAAATGAGATCGGCAAGTTGCAACGCGGGCGGGGCCGGGCTGTTCTTTTGCTGCCATTGAAGAAAGTTCTTTGCGAGGGCCTGGCGGACTGGTTCGAAATCGGGATCTTCGAGGAGCTGAAGAACGTGATTTTTCTTATCGGCGTCTCCAAGAAATGATTTGCCGCGCCATTGCATATAAAACAACGTGCTCTGGGGCAAACGCTCGGAAATGACAGGAGTTTGCGCGAATAACGGACTTACAGCAAAAATGCAAAGAAGAGACACGCCAGCGAATGCGCGGCCATTCGAATAGTCACAAAGACGCGCTAGAGAGGCGCGCCACTTTCCCATAGAATCCAATTTTTTCGCATTCACGCGAATATCCCCCATTTTACGTAGATTGCTGTGAAGCACGACGACTCTGACTTATCGATCGCCGCCTTATTTTCCTGGCGGCGCGCTGGAAGACGACCCAGCTGGCGTGGCAGGCGGAGCAGATCGCGCTGACTTGGGCGTGCTCAAATATCCCTTGGCTTGATCCTTAGAGAGATCGAACACAACGATTTCGTAAGGCGCCCGGGCGCCGCGAACGTAAAACTGAATAGGTTCGCCAACAGTTTTATCTTTCTTCTCGATGCTCTTGTCATCAGCCACGACATTCAGCGTGTACTTGAAATGCTTGGTATCAACCTTGCGGAGAAGCACTTGAATGGGTCCAACGTGCTCGGGGGCCTTTGAATTCTTGTTGAGGCTGAATTCAAAAATGTCGCGTTCGCCGAGGCGCTTGAGCTCTTCCACTTCGTCATGATTCCGCGCAATCAAGCCACTTTGCACGCCTAAGTCACCAACGGTGCTCTGCAGCTTGCTTTTCGTGCTTTCCAGGTCTGCCTTGGTCGCATCCACCTCGGTCTTGGTTCCACTCAGCTCGGTCGCCACCTGTCCAAATTTAGTGGAAGTGTCAGCCTGCACTGCGCCAATTTGCTGATGAAGTTCGGCGTCGCTCTTCTGCTGATCCTTTTTGATGGATTGCGCGAGACTGCGCGCGCGCGCGAGTTCATCTTGAGTCAATCCGAGTTTTTGCGAAGTAACATCGAGCTGGCCTTTCAAGTCTGCTACGCGTGAATTCGTCTTATCGATTTGGGCGGCTAGCGCTTGAGTTTTGCGGTCGGCGTCGTCCAATCCTTTGCGAAAATTCTGACGCGCCGCGTATCCCGCGTAGAGCAAATAACCAACCAGCGCAAAAGCGACGACGAACAGCAGCGTGACCCAGCGCGGCAGTCCTGCTTCGCTCACTTGGGTTACTTCAACGGGCGTGTTCGGATTTGAACTCATCGAACCTCCTTGGATCAGAGCGGCCCCAGCCGCTCCATATGGCACGGAATTATGGCTGACGCTGTGCTGGAAGTCTATGCCCGGCGCGGCCGCTTGTTTCTTTCGCGCGCAGGCCAGTCAGTTTGCACGGTGGTGGTTAAGCCGCCACGGGGCGTGAACTCCCCAGTGACACGAAACCACGCGGGGCGCACGGCAGCCACGAAATCGCGCAACATGCGGTTCACGGCATTTTCGTAAAAAATTCCGAGATCGCGGTAGGCCAGTAAGTACATTTTAATCGACTTCAGTTCCAGGCAAAGCTTTTTAGGCTCGTATTGAATGGTAATCGTGCCGTAATCCGGCAAGCCGGTCTTTGGGCAGACAGAGGTGTACTCCGGAAAACGAATAGTGATTTCGTAACCCGGAAAATGATTGGGCCAGGTTTCCAGCTTCGGAAGCTTGGCATCAATGCCGGCGCGGGCATGAACGGCAGTGTAATTGGGCATCAAAGATCCTTTCGTACAACATTCTACCCCGGCAGCGGTGCGGGGCGGAATTTCTGAACAACTCTCGTTCACAAGCTTGCTCCGCGGGAAACTTTTATGTATCCTGCGAGCGAAAACAGGAGCGAACTGTCCGATGATTTGTCCGCAGTGCCGTAGCGGCAATGTTTTTCGGTCTCACCGCGGCGGCGCCCTCGATTACACATTGAGCGTATTTGGCTTGCGGCCGTGGCGCTGCCATAGTTGCGATAACCGTTTTTATGCCTGGCGTGTGGCGGTGGCTTTCGAACGATATGCGCACTGCCCTAAGTGCGGGAATTTCGACTTAGAGCACATTTCCCGGGAGCGTGTGGAGGATGGAACTTTGCTCAGCTTGAAGCGAAGGCTCCGATTTCCGGCCTACCGTTGCGATCCTTGCCGCGAAAGATTCTTCAGCATGCGATTTTTCAGACGCATACGACCATCGATGATCTCAGCAGGAGCTGAACGTCAAGTCGCAGGATAGATCGCTCCTTCCCTTTGGATAGTTCGGCGAAAAACAGTACATCGTCCAACATCGACCTTCACGTTAATGAATGTCGCCGATTTGAAACCTCAGAGCTGAAATCGCGGCTGCGTAATCATACTTGGCGCTGGTTTGCGTGATTTCCGCCTGCGTCATATTCAATTGCGCTTGGCTTAGCTCGATGATGGAACTAAGCCCGAGTTTATAGCGCTGCTGGGCGAGATCGAGAGCTAGCGTGGCTTGGTTTAGAAGCTGTTGCGTTACGGACAATCGTTGAAAGGCCGAATTGGCGTCAAGCCAGGCTCGCCGAACGTCGCGCGTGACGCGGTTTTGCAAGTCGCGAAGATATTGCTCTTGCGCGTGCGCTTCTGCAGTGGCTTCGGCATGCAAAGCATTGAACTGGCGCCCGTTGAAGATAGGAATATTGACGTTGAAGCCGGCCGCGGCATAACGGCTTCCCAAAGGCTCCTCACGCACGGGAGTCAACCCCGCCACACCCATCGCTGAAATTGTGGGAAACCACAGGTCGCGCTCCGCGGTTGCGTAACTTTGTGCCGAGCTGACGCCCAAGCGCCCACCGATTAATTCCGGGCGGTTTCGCAAGGCCTGTGAACTTAGCTGCGTGACGTCCGCGGGCGGAGCGGCGGGCACGGATTCGTCGGAGAGGACGTATGTTTTTTGGTCTGAATAGCCCAGGGCAACGGATAAGTCCGCGTAAGAAGCCTGTACATTATTTTGTGCCTGAATGAGGAGGAGTTGCGCCTGGGCCAAATCCACATTTGCGAAACTTACGTCCAGCCCCGACTTTAATTTGTTTTTTTCCAGCTCGGTTATTTGATCGGAGACGAGCTGGCGATCCTTGACCGTCTCCTGCGCTACTTTCAGCACAGCTTGCGCCTTCAGAACCGCGTAATAGGCTTGATCGACGGCTAACAAGACGTCTGCGCGTGACGTTACGACGTTCTCCTCCTGTGCTTGCGCATGAAGGCTCGCACTCTGCACGAATTCATGCGTGCGTCCGAAGTCCGTGACGAGCTGTCCTACAGTGATGCCGTTCGAATACCTGTCGTAAATGATCGAATTGCTCAAAAAACCGGCAGCGACGCGGCTGTCTGTCTCCGATTTAACTCCGGTTAGACTGCCGAATACCTGCGGATAGTATGCCGAACGAGCTTGGGTGACTTGCGCCTTGGCGGCATTCGCTGTGTATTGCGCTGCCTGAATTTGCGGATGATTCTGGATAGCAATTTTTTCGGCGTCTGCCAGCGTGAGACTTGTGGGAGTTTGCGCGAAGCACGGAATCAAATGCAACGCTAAGAGGAAAAAAAATGAATATAGGAAACGCGAGGTCATTAGTGAGCCTCCTCCGGCATAACGGCCAAACTAGGGACAGCGCGTCTCTGATAAATCAGCAGGTACGCTGCGGGAACAACGAAGATGGTGAGAATAATGGATGAAATCAATCCGCCGATAATTACGCGGGCGAGCGGGGCATAAGCTTCACTACCGGTTTCCAATTTGAAGGCCATAGGAAGCAGGCCGACTACCGTGGCCAGCGAAGTCATCAGAATTGGACGAAGCCGAATGCGACAAGAGTGCGCCACGGCTTCGACCAGCGAGTGCCCCTGTGATCGAAGAACGTTTGCGAAATCAACGATCAGAATGCTATTGGACACAACCATGCCTTGCAGCATGACGATCCCCATGAGTGACTGAATGTTGAGGGTGGTTCCGGTAAAGGCAAGTGTAAAAATCACGCCGACGAGTCCGGTGGGGACTGCCAGGACAATCAAGAACGGGTCGATAAAGGATGCAAACTGGGCAACAAGAATCAGATAAACCAACAAGACAGCCAGCAGAAGCCCTATGCCGAAGCTCTTGAAGGAAGACTCCATGGTGACCACGAGACCTCTGACGTCCACGCGTATATTGGCGGGCAATTGTGTATTTGAAATTATTTTCGAGATGGCTTTCGCAGGAGCGCCGATGTCCTCTCCTTTAGGAGCCACGTACACATCAAACGTTCGCTGCAATTGATAGTGGTCCACCTCCGTAGGAGTTTGAATCTGTGTTATGTCAGCAACCTGGTTCAGGTAGGTTGGCATTTTCAGGTTCGGAGAGCGCAGAGGCATGGCCTTCAAATCTTCGATCGACTTCACCTGATTCTCGGGATACTGCACGCTGACGAAATAGTTGTTTCCGGTTTTTGGATCGACCCAGTAACTGGGCGCAATCATCACGTCGGAAGTAAGAGCAGTGATCACATTGTCCACCACTTCCTTTGGACTGAGTCCGAGTTCACTGGCACGTTCGCGATTTACATTCAATTGCAGGGCGGGATAATCCATGTCCTGCGGAATATAAACATCGGAAACGCTTGGCGCGGCTTTAATCTCTCTCGCCAGGTTCTGAGCGATAGTGTTAGCGCTGTTCAAATCCATCCCGCTGACTTGAACGTCAATCGGCGCAGGCATGCCTTGATTTAAAACTGCGTCCACCAGGCCGCCTGACTGGAAGTATGTGCGCAATTGCGGGAGTTGTTTTGCGATGCGTTCGCGCACTTGGTCCATATAAATAAGACTGCTTACTGAATGGTCTTCTTTGAGGCCTACTTGGACGGTGGCAGTGTGCATTCCGGAATTGGGCGTGAATAACGCGGAAAGATCAGGAAACACGCCGATGTTCGAGACGATTGTACTCAAGTCGCTGGGTCTGACGACTTGCCGAACAATGTCTTCCACCTGTTTAACGTAGCCTTCGGTCACTTCAATGCGAGTCCCGGTGGGCGCCTTTACGTTGATGACGAACTGGCCGGCATCTGAACGCGGGAAAAACGCAACTCCGATAAGCGGAACCAGGAGAAAGCAGAGCAAGAAAAATCCAACAAAGCCCCAGACCACGAGCCGCGGACGATCCAGGGCGCGGCGAACCCATCGCTCGTAGGAGTTGAGCATTTGTTCAAATCTGGCGTTGAAGTTTTGGTGGAAGCGCTCGCTCCAAGACTTCTTCGCCGTTTCCGAACCTTCTCCATGTCCATGAACTGCCTTCAGAAAATAAGCGCAGAAAAGGGGAACTACGGTGACGGCGTCGAAATAAGAGGCAAATAAAGCAAGGACGACCGCAAGGGCCAAGGCTGAGAACAAATATTTGCTTACTCCGAACAGAAGAGTGACAGGAAAAAAGACGACAACGGCAACAAGCATGATGGCCAAAACAGGAAGCGCCACTTCATTTGCGCCGTTCACGGCGGCGACTCTAGGCTCTTCTCCCATTTCGAGGTGACGATAAATATTTTCCAGAACCACCACGGAATCGTCGATTAAACGCGAAAAAGCCAGGGCAAGTCCGCTCAGGACCATGCTGTTGATAGTTTTGTTCGCCGAGTGCAGGACGAAAAACGTGATCATCACGGAAAGCGGAATAGAAAGAAAGACGGCTGCTGTGGCGCGAAAACTTCCCAGAAAAACCCAAATCATTATGGCTGTAAGGAAAATGCCGATTCCGCCTTCGCGCAGAACGGTGGAGATCGCACCCTTAACGAAAAGCGACTGGTCAAAGACGACGTGGCTCTTGAGTTGAGGCGGAATATCGCGAAGAGTTTTGATGGCTTTTTTGATTCCATCCACTACGGCGATGGTGTTAGTGTCACCGCCTTGCTTGAGGATGGGGACGTAAACGGATTTCTGCCCATCGACGCGCACGATGTTGTACTGAAAGAAGGAGCTATCAACGGCCTTGCCGACGTCTGAAACGAAGACCGAATTTTGGCCCTCCGTTTTCAAGGGAATACTGTTGATGGCAGCCGCATTGGGCACTTGCGCGTTGGTATAAATGTTGTAATCCAAGGGACCGATGCGCACGTCACCAGCAGGTAGAATTAAATTCGATTGGTCGATAGCGCGAACGACGTCCATGGGACTGAGCTCGTGGGCCTGCAGTTTCAGCGGGTCCACATTGACCATGATTTGCCGATAACGGCCTCCGTAAGGCGGAGGCACGGTGGCACCCGGCACGTTTGCAATCTGATTGCGAATAGTGAACTGCAAATAGTCGTGTAGCTGTGTTTCGTTCAAGCCCTGGCCTTCGACAGTCAGCAAACAAACCGGAAGACTCGAAGCATCGACCTTCATCACGACTGGCGGCAGAGTTCCTTGGGGCAAGCGGCGAAGGTCGGCCATAGCAAGATTTGAAATTTGAGTAACGTCGGCATTCGCATCTGTGCCAGGCTGAAAATATATTTTGATAAGGCTAACCCCGGCCATGGAGCGCGATTCCATGTGGTCGATGCCGCTGCCCAGGGTGAAAAAACGTTCGAAGGTATCGGTGATGTCGGCTTCGATCTGCTCGGGAGGCATTCCATTGTAAAAAGTGGCAACCAGCACCACTGGAATGTCGATCGGCGGAAACATGTCCACGGGCATCTGAACCAAGGCAGTAAGACCGAGGACGCAAACAAAAAGGCAAAGAACAATAATGAAATATGGATGTCGAAGAGAAAAAGTTGGCATGGATCTCTATTCCGTTCCTGCAGGAGCAGTGACGATTTGGGGTGACACAAGCTGGCCGACCTTGTATTGGTTTTGTTCACCGAAAATAACCATTTCGTTTTCGTTGAGACCGGACAAAACCTCCGCTTGCGTGGCTGTTTCGATACCCAGTTTGATTTCGCGTTTTTCAATACGATTTGAAGAATTTACGACGAGCACAGTGCCTTGGCCGTTGCCCGACGACTGAACAGCTTGAACTGGGACGCACAGAGCTTGCGAAGCCGAGCGAAGCGGAATCTTGACGGATGCGTACATTCCGGGAACCAGCCGGTAATCAGGATTGGGAACTTGAACCTCGGTATGCATGGTGCGGGTTTGGGTCTCAATCTGCCCGGACAGTCGCACGATTTTTCCGGTGAAAGTATCTTTGGCGCCGGACACGTTAATGTCCACGGTATCTCCCACATGAACATCGGGGACGGCCCTTTCCGGCAATGGAATTACGAGACGCAAAATATTGTTCTGCGAAAGCTGACACAGAGCGAGGTCGCCCTTATTGGAAGAAGTTCCGGCGGGAAGCAGGGCGCCTGTGTAGGCATAGATCTGAGTGACAACACCATCGAAGGGCGCGGTGATGCGTGAGTATGCAAACAACGCCTGATCTTTTCCGAGCGCGGCTTTGGCCGCCAGCAGCCCCTGTTCGGCAGCGGAGACAGCGTCTTTCGCGGAAGAAACGCCTGCGTTGGCTTCCAAGTCTTTGCCTTGCGCGGCGTCGATTTCTTCCTGCGCCACAAGCTCGGGACGCGACTTCTGCACATCCGCAAGCCGCGTATAGGTCAAGTGCGCGACTTTGTATGCGGATTCTGCGCTATTGAGCTCTTCGCGAGCGCGCGAAAGATCCTGATCGCTTCGGCGGGCGCTCGCTTCATCCTGTTGCAGCTGTTGTTGTAGTTCGGGGATTTCGAGCTCGGCGAGGATTTGGCCTTCTTTGACGTGTGTTCCCCAATCCACGTAGAGCTTTTTGATATACCCGGAAACTTTTGCGTAGACTTGAATTTCCTGCAAGGGCCGGAACTCTGAAGCAATCTCAAGCTCGTTATTCAGATCCCGACGAACGACCTTCACCACGGGAGCGGTAGGAGCGTGCGCGGCATCCTCGGCTTCCACTTTTCGGTCGCCGCCGCAACCGGATACCAGGACGCCGAACAATCCTGCGGCAACCAGCAGCGCCGCGCGAAAACGTCTTTCACCTTTTTTCATTTCTTCACTCGAAGATGTTTGAAGTTTCATTTGTTTGGGAATTTCGTTGAATTAGATTCCATGCTCCGGAGCGTTCCATTCAGTTTTGCGACTGTGAAATCCTTGGAGTGGCATAGTTCGATAAGGGCCTGCCTCTTCAGTAAGATGTTATGCGCGACTGAAGCGACGCGTGCGGCAATCTCACGAGGAATGGTTTGAACCCCGTGCAGATCTCCTTGAATCAAGTCGCCCGGGTGGATCTTCAGTCCCCCTAGCTCGACACCACCTCCGAAATCGAAAACGTGGGCGTAACCATGTGACACCGAAACGTTCCCTGCAAACATTTGAAATCCAGTGGCATGCACGGCCGGAAGATCGCGAACGGCGCCGTTCGTTACGAGACCAGCGCATCCCAGAGCGAGCAGGATGTTCGCATGAACATCGCCCACGAAGGCTCCCAAGCCCGGTTGCGAATCCGTATCCTGGATGACTACGACCCGAGGTTGGGGAATCGTGCGGATGTACTCCCACCAGTCAGGCCGGGCGTAATAACTGTGGCCTTCCATCGGGGGGTCAGCCGTTAGAATTCTTGCCGTAGCCGCGTAGCCAATTAACGGCGAAAAGTCCGGAAACATAGAATGGACACTGGAGTTTGCAAAGCCCGTGTTTCGCAAACGGACATCGAATGTTTCAATCGCGCTTGCAACCACACACGTGCTCAGCTTGCGGAACTCGCCCAGCAGTTCGGGAGATAGAGGTTCCGGATTCATGGCAACTCCTCTCGCAGAAAAAGCCCGCGATGAACTTGGCCTAAAGGCACCCGGGGTAACTTAACAATTTAGTTTGGTTCTAGAAGCGAACGTACTTCTTCTAACAGAATGGGAAGGGAGGGGAGCGATGCTGTATAGAAACCGTGACCCCCACCGACGGAAAGGGTAGGTCCGCTTCTTCTGTTACAGCGTGTCTATTAAGAACCTCAGATTTTGGCGGCAGTACTTTTGCGACCGGAGATAGGCGCTCGCGCTGAACGACAACACGAGACGGAGCCGCCTTCATCTTGGCGGCAATGTTCACATAGTGCGTTGGATTTGATTTGGGAAAATACTGGCTATTTTTGGCAAGAGTCGATAGGCCCGCTACCGCGAATAACAGAACGACGATTGAAACGTTTAAGAGGGTGAGTTTGACTAACTTACTTCTCATCGGCTGAGCGTCCCTGCCCTGCAAAGACATGCTGCTTAAGATGCTTACTTCTCAATTATGTCCGGGCGTTGAATTGAAAGCAACAGCGGCAAAAAAATACGGGACGCCCGATACAATAGGCGTCCCGCGTCTTCGATTCACGTTTTCCCGTGTGCGCTCAGGGAAGGACGTAGCGAAGATCTATGTATTGGAGAAATGCATGGGCGTTTCTGGGAGCTGAACCCGACACGGACCAGGGCGTACGCTCCACCCAGGAAGACTGCGTGATGAATTGCAGCTTCCCGTGGTTCGGAGTTCCCCAGATCGTCTTGGTAATCCCAAAAGTGGCTTCCTGAAACGATTTGTTATTGGTGTTGGCCGATCCCGGGAATCCAAAACCGGTACAGAAGAACCCGGACACACCAAGGCAAGAAGGAGCCGGTGTCGCGGTGCTTGCGACAGCGCCGCCGAAGTTACGCTGGAAGTATGCACCGCTGTAGTAAGCGTCAAACTCGAAGCGGGGCGTCACCTGATATTCGAAACCAGCGACTCCTGACCCGGAGTGAATTGGTGAGAGTTCTCCATCGGCTTTGACGATAGCATCCGGGCCGAGAGCTCCAATATAGCGGCCGTTGCCGGCACCGTAAAAGGTGTCGGCAATCAAGCGAAAATTGTGGAACGCCTCAAAATTCGCATTGAGTGAACCGGAGCCTTCCGTTATGGAATTCGTATCAGAAGGTGTTGCAAGGTTGTTGAACACCTTGAAGCTACGAATCAGACCGGCGGCTTCAAGATGCAGGGCGTGATCACCGAGCTTCCAGTCGAAAGCACTCTTCACGATTACGTCGGGGTGCAAGTTAGGAATCGCGGGGTTGGACGCTGCGCCTGTTCCATTGGAGGCTCCGCTGCCGTTGTCGAACTGCCCTGAGAAAAATGTGCTCGGAAAAACGACGGAGGTAGGCGCGTACTGTTGCGGATTTTCAAGGGCGACAGCGAAGGACCACCAATCAGTCGGATGATAGATGACGCGGAAAGCCGCCTGACGTGAGTACACGAGGCCGGCAACGTAGTTCGTGTCTAAGCGGTACCCGGTGAAAACGTCCGCCGGCATAGACCCGAGTCCGAGGCGGTTCGGAGTCAATAGCGACCAAGTCTGGCCTCCAATGACTTCCCAGTTGTTATGCTTAATGTCGGCGAAGGCCAATCGCAGACGGAAGGTGCCGCTGTTAGTGCTGGTATACGCATTAGGTGGTTGATAGCCGTTGAAGTCGGATTCCACATAGCCCACGACGTTTGTGGAGCCGTTTATGTTTGCTTCAACTTTCATATTCAAGCGAGATGTTTGGGCCGTGGCGCGAAATTCAGTCAAGGCCGCTTGCGGTTCCTGATTGTTATAGGGAATAGACCCAAAAGTCGTTCCGGTTCCGCTGCCGATATCGCTGCTGCGGAAAACTCCCATTATGTCTGCCCAGCCTCCGGGAGTGAATTCAGCGGCACCGATTTTCCAAGACAACGGAGAAGGCTGCTGCTCGCCGGGTTTCTGCGTCCCACCCGACTGAGGCGGATTTGGCGAAGCCATTGCGGCAGAGATAGGTTGTGCCGAGCTTGAGGATGCCCCAGCAAGCGTTCCGGTAGCTGATCCAGCAATTGAGACGGTACCGGATGCAGGACCGGCTGCCAACGCTACTTGCCCCACGTGCAATTGACTTTCAAGTTGCTCAATTCTGGCTTGCTGCGTTTGAAGAAGCGCTTGCTGCTCGCTGAGCGCTTCCCTCAACTGTTGAATTTCGCCTTCCACTGCGGAAGCAGGTGCGGGCGTTGCCTTAGAAACTTCCGTTGACGAGGGCATTTTGTCGCCATCTTTTTTGGGAGTGTCGCTATCTTTCTTGGCTGTTTCCGTAGTTTTATCAATTGCTGCTTTGTCGTCACCCGCCCACGCGGATCGAGTGTTCGGAGAGGCTAAAAGCATCAACAACAGTATGGCGGCAAAAACAGCCGTTCTTATTTTTGACATCAAAATTCTCCTGTATTTTTTGGCTGCAACTTCCAGAAGACCGGTCAGTTGGCCGAAATCGAGCCGTCACCTCCCCGGGAAAGGGGTCGGGATGAAAATATTTTTGCTATTTTCAAACTTTGCGGCGGATTTTTTCTGTCTTTTGGATCTCAATAAGTTTGCCGTCATGAATGGTCAGAGCAATTGAGCGGTAACGAATCGTTCGCAGGGCATCCAGCAAATCATGAATTAAGTCCCGCTCTTCGCGAGACAAATCAAGCTGCGTCACGAAATCTGACCTAATGTTCATGCGCCTCGGCGTAAAGCCCAGTAAGTCCATTACGCCCATAATGTCTATAGGTTTAGTAGACTTTCGCCATTACGTTGCACGCAGGTTGCCAGGGAAATGGTTTCTTGAGATGCAGGAAAGATTCGCCGCTGGCTGTTCTAAATATCTGAAATGGAAAGGTTTACTGCGGTAATCGGTTTTTGAATGATCACAGCTTGATTTGCGAGCGAGATTCTAAGAGACGAGTGAGAGAAAGACTTTGCATACTTTCGCAAATATCTTTGCTCTCGGGGTCTTTTTAAGCGCCATGGCTACATTGGACGAAAGAGGGATCGAAAGCGTAAGACCGTAAACGCAAAAACGCGGGAAGGCGGTCTCGCGCCTCCCCGCGTTTTTTCCATTCTAAGGCAAGTAATAACGGAACGACGTGAAGATCATGTTGTCGATTCCGTGTGGATTTGAGGAAACGCCGGCGGTAGCGCTAGAGCCAGACCAGGCGTTTTTAGTCACATAGGAATACTGTGGTCCCCACTGAATACGGCCCTTTTCTCCGCTGTAAACACGATACCAGAATCCCATCGTGCCTTCGATGATGATTCGGGTATCCCCAGCGCAATTCGCGAGTGCACCAGGAATAAACCCGTTGGATCCGAGCACGCTGGTTGTATTGATGGTGCCGCCGGGTGCCGCGATGGGAAGTGTTTCGACGGAGCAGCCATCGTTTCTGAACGAGGGTGAACCATAGCCTGCGGTACCGCTCTTACCAGTGACCGCGTTCGTGTAGGAATAAGACGCGCGGCTGGCATATTCTCCACCGGCGTTCAAGTAAATATCCAACTTCGGCGTGGGGTGAAATTCAAGCGTGCCGAGCGCCTGATAGCTTCTAAGCAGCGCAAGGGTGCCGTCCGGACGGACTGTTGAATCCGGCAAGCCAGCCGTGCCGTATCGACCGATTCCGCTTCCACCGAGGAAATGAGCACCAGCCTCGATCTTCTTGCTGAACAGTGGCACTCGAGCGTTTGCGCCGATACCACCACCCGTTCGTCCGTTGTTAAAGGCGGCCGAAGTGGGGTTTGTGGAACCGGTAAGTAAGCACGTTGTTGCCGGAATCGCAGCCGGGGGATTCGACATGTCCTCGCCGGGCAGCGTCGGGAAGGTGAATCCACCGTTCGCGTAGTAGCAAGGGAAGACACGATCCCGGAAAGTGGAGACCAATCCGAAGAGTTCGTAGTGTCCCCAACCTGGATCCAAGGCGGCCTTAAAGACAAAATCTGGCGTCTTGTTGTAAGCGTAGGTACCGGTCGGATTGTAGAGTCCACCGCTCAACCCGGGAGCGCCGACCAGGAAATTGTTAAAGGTGGAAGTGGTCAAGGTTGAGGTGGTGACGCCGCCCACGTTTGCATTGGTAGTGCTGAGGGTAGTAATTGTTGGATTTCCATGGACCGTTACGGTGGTTGCAGACTCTTCCACTGACGCAGCCAAGGTGAACTTATCCGCGAAAGTCTTGGCTACACGGAATCCATACTGCCGCGCCCAGCTGAAGCCGACTGTGTACTGCGGGTCGATGGTCAGGGGCAAAGCTTCCGAACGGTTATCTACAGCCTTCCGTGTCTCGGTGACCAAGCTCCACATCTGGCCGCCAGTGAAACTCCAGCCGTCGTCAAACTTGGCTTGCCCCCATCCTTGGCGAAGCCGGAGGCTGTAACTGTTGCTCTCATTGTCGTTCGAAGTAATCGCTGAAGACAGGAAGTCAGTCTCGACGTAGCCAGTGAGTTTCACGGTGGCAAGCCTGCCTTCTGCCAACATGCTGAGGCGCGACTGGCGAGCGCTGGCGTTAAATTCAGTCGTCTGGCTTCCTGAATTGCCCGGGAACGGAACGCTGTTGAACGGCGTGTTGATGTCTGCACTGATCGCTTTATTGCGGAAAACCGTTTCAGCCGCCAGGAATCCACCGGGCGTAATAGTGATGCCCTTGAAGTGAATGGCTATCGGCGATTCACTGCCAGCCTGACCTTCAACTCGCCCACTGGAGTTTGGAACGCCAGCCACCGGCACGGAAGCAACACCGGCCGTGTGGCTATCCGGCGCGTAACCATTCGCGGAGGCGGCGTAAGCATCCGAAGAATTATTTGAGCTGGAACTCGAGCTAACTTCGCTTTCCAGCAACTGCATTCTGTGCTGTTGTTCTTTCAGCTGCTCGCTCTGAGCTTGCAAAAGTTTAGATTGAGATTCGATAAGCTCGCGGAGCTGCTGTATTTCATTTTCCAGACTGGAAGGCGCCGCAGGAGTTGCGTTTGTTTTTGACGGGTTCGCTGCGTTTGCGGTCGCGTCTGCAGTCTTGTCCTTTACGGTAGTGGCGGAAGTGTCGGTGGCCTTAGATGTAGTTGTGTCCTTGCCGTCTCCCGGTTTATCAGTTCCTGCCATCGTCGGCGATACAATCAGGCCGAGCGCTAAAAACCATGTTACAAATACTCGCATTCCTTCCTCCTTAGTTTTTGACTGCCGGTCCGTTTTTGGATTGCCGAAAGGTGATCCGACTACAGAGTTTGAGGGCTAGGCTGTGTCCTATACCCGCGAAACCGTTTCCTTGTAGGATCTGGCTTCACCTTCGCAGCGAACATAATTACGAGAATGCTGTCTCTATCGAACGCGCTGTAACGAGCAAGAAAATGTCCCGGCAATAGTTACAACCGGAACCTGTTGGCGCATGAACCTTATTCGTCCTATTTGAATGGTCTGTGACGGGAATGTTAATTGTGCGTTACATGCTTTTTCGGCTATCTCTATCCCAACAAAGAGGATTTATTCGTGGACATCCTAGCGGGGAGGAAAGATGCCGCTGGCTGGGTAGTGGTGTCATTTGGAAGGAAAGAGGTGTTTGGCAACGATCACGACTAGTGCTATGAAATTAGCGAGAGAAGTGGTCACGAGAGCTATCAAAACTGAGTCGCTAAGGTGAAACCGGGCATGGGAATCCGCCGAACTCCAAACCAATTGCAGAACGCGGTGAGTCCACCAGATGTTAAGGATGATAACAAAAACAAAGAGAATGACTTTCAGTAGCAGGTTAATGCTTTTCTCGTATCCAGAGATGGAATACCATTTCTTGGGATATGAGAAAACTTCTTTGGCGGATAGACTATCGTCGGATGCGTCGCCCGGTAATTCCGGTTCTGGAATCTCAGGAGGCTGTTCTGGCATTTGCTTTTTGCAGCCTTCGTTGAAACTCCTCAGTTATGAGGGCGTCCGATATAGTAAGCGGTTCAAAGGGCCACGAATTAGTAACCGTCATCTGCCAAGCTGAGCCGGGTTCATGCGTCAATGTTGAAAGCTGACCCGCAGAAAGACCCTTATACCTCTCCCACACGCTTTTAAGAAGCTGTCGGTCCGCTAGAGAAAATTCCTTCTTTCCCACGACGGCAAATGGAGCCTTATCTCTGACCGGAGAGCCACCAAATTTCTTAAACGCGTGATATAAATCAGGAATTACCGGGCCATATTTCCACGCCTCCGGCTTTTGCGATATGAGCGGTTCCCCTCTAAGTGCAAGACTCCATCCGTGCGCTAAGTAAACTAGCTTTTGCAGTTTTAGGGGAGTAATCGGAATCTTATCGTCTTGAGAGCGGTCGATAAAATAGTTCGCAACCTGTCTTGCATCGTATGTCATACCGACCCCTTCTAAGCTGCGACAAGCTCAGTCAATTCCCAAATATGTTCTGTTAATCCCGCTTCCATTGCGGGCGTCGTTCGCAATGACGAATGGATGCGGCAGAAGTTGTACCAAGCGAAATGCAAGGCCAAAGCCGCTTTCATGTTTTCCAGCTTCTTCGAGAAAGCGTTTGTAAGTCGGGTGAATCGACGGAGCTGCATCCTAACTGTTAGGTTTTGCCGCTCAATATGCGACGTAGAAATCCTATGTGCCTTCGGGTTGCCGATGACCGGGATTGGGACAGCATCCACGATCTCAGAGGGGCTGTAACGTTCGCGGTTAGTTTCGTCACCGCCGTACACCTTCACAAGCATAGCATAATCCACGTTCGCCCCGAATGTATCATCAACCGCGTTTACATAGGGCCGAAATCCATCAGTAGTTATTTGCACGCGACTTGCTAGGCGTGATTCCAAATCCTTCATAAGCCCGTAAGCGTTCTCCGCGCTTCGTTTCCCCACAACGAATGACGGAATCAGCTTCGTTTCTGAATCAATCGCGATGAACACGTACTGCTCGCCCATTGTGATCTCGTCGTGTCGGGTGGGGTTTAGGTTCTTCTGGCGCACTTGGACATATCCGTGCATTTCGTCAACCTGAATAAAGCGCGACTGGATATTTCGCATCTTCTCGTCTAATAGCTTCTGGCAGCGCCTTCCGACACGCAGGAGCACGCGCAATACGGTTTTGTGTTCCACGCCTACCAATCGAGCTGTAGAGCGCACGGAGCAACCTTCTACTAGGGAATTGACGATCTGGACTTGTTTCTCAATCGGCAGGACGTTCATTCGGGTTCTCCTTGATTTTTTTGGGGAGAAGCCCGACAATCTGTTTAGGGTCTGAGTGCGGGCTTCGTCCGCTCTTGGATTTGCCCCGCCGCCAGTTCAAGCTGACGACGGGGCTTACTACCTACAGCGACTTCACTTTTAGGTTGGTGGTGGCGGCATGTTTGCTACCTCCTCTCCGGGCCAGTCGGGAGCAACCCCGTTCTGGCCCTTTGTATTTCTACACACTACAGAAATAGCCTAGCGATGTCAAGGCTAAAGCGTAGTCTAGCAGACTAATTATTCCATTTGACTAGCCTAGGATGATTTGTTATAGTTTGCTTCGTCAGGGAGGTCTATATGGCCAGAATGAGAAGTCCTAACTATCCCGCGTATGGTCTGAGTGAGGCGGTAGATCGGCTCAAAAGGTTTTGGAGCAAGGAAGAGGCAACAGTAGTAACAGCCGACGTTGCGGCTAAAGCCATCGGCTACACCGGACTGAGCGGACCGGCCCGGACATACCTAGCGGCCATGAAAAAGTTCGGGCTGTTAAGCGAGCATAAAAGCGGAATGCTCGTGTCGCTTATAGGGCTAAGAATCTTGCATCCCGAAAGCCCTGAAGACCAGCAAAGGGCTATTCAGGAAGCAGCACTAAAGCCGGAACTCTTCCGCGAGCTTGCAGCTACACATGCAAGAGCTTCTGACGATGCACTTAAATCACATCTTATCAATAAGTTGAAGTTCTCCGAGATTGGGGCGAAACACCTTATCAGTGCGTTTAGGGATACAATAGAGTTTGCAAAGCTTAATCAAGACGCGTATAATCCTCGATCAGAAGCTGCTTCTGGAGAGGCTATGTCGAGCGAAATGCAAGTCGGTCAGGGCGAGGTAAGAACCGCAGCCACTACAAAATCTTTGCGCAGCTTTTCATGGCCGCTCTCAGCGGATGTGACGGCGAGGCTAGAGATCGTAGGCAATGAGGAACTTACTTCAGCCCATATTGACGCGCTGTCTCAGTACCTCGAAGTGGCTAAGAAACTTCTTAAAGTGCCGAAGAATTAGGGAGTAAGGAAAATGACTTCCGATTGGGCAAGAGATTTAACAGAGCGTAAGAAACGGGAACTTGAGGAGAAAAGAGTTCAGCAAGAAAAAGATTTAAGCGACCGCAAGTTGCTAACCGCCAACGCCGAAAGGATGTGGGATGAAGTCGTCAAGGCGATGATGGAATACGTTTCAGAAATCAACTCTGAAATGGGCAGCGACTACCTCACCATCGAAGGCTCACAACATAGATACAATTTGAAAACCCCTCAAGTGTCCTATTACTCAGTTGATTTCACTTCTCAAGCATGGCTTCTATCGGCTCAAGGCACTACATATAAATTGGCGATCATCGAAGGGAATGGAGTGGTTTGGCAAAATACACCTTTTAGCAATCTCTCTTCACAAAGGGTCGCTCAAGATATAGTCGCTCGTGCCTTCCGTTAGAGATTCAAATGACACCACTACCGCTGGCTGCGTTTACTTGCACGGGCAGTCCAGTCATGCGAAAATTGCGAACGAGTTCCGTCCGTGGCGATATCGTCTAAAGGTTAGGACGGAGCCCTCTCAAGGCTCAAATCCGGGTTCGAGTCCCGGTATCGCTACCACACCGAAAGCACGCGCGTAGATATACCGTCTATTCCAAAGACTCTAGTGAACGAAACAGGCTTTTGACGGCTTGAGAAGGTGACGTTCAATGCCGGCTCGATTTATTGAATATGGCAGGATTTAATTCCCTGTTTTTCGAAGTATTGCTGGTGGTATTCCTCGGCCCGATAAAATTCCGGAGCCGGAGTGATTTCGGTCACGATCGGCCTTTTGAAGACTCCTTCCTTGATGAGGACATCCTTTGAAGCGCGGGCGGCCGCTTCCTGCTGGGGATCGTGAAAAAAGATAGCTGAGCGATACTGCGAGCCAACATCCGGTCCCTGGCGGTTGAGGCTGGTAGGGTCGTGACTCTTCCAGAAGACAGCGAGAAGTTCCAGGTAAGAGACCCGAGCGGGATCGAATTCTACTTCTACTGCCTCTGCATGGCCAGTGCGGCCGCCACAAACGTCCTTGTAAGTGGGATTCTTCATGGTTCCACCGGTGTAGCCGACAGTCACGGAAGTAACACCGGGAACCTGCCGAAACGCGTCTTCGACACCCCAAAAACATCCCGCTGCGAATGTGGCCTTGGCCATGGTTTCGACTCCTTCGTTTGGTCTGCCAATCTCTATGTTGCCATAATGCGCGATGGCGGTCGAGCGGCTGTCCCATTTTCTTATTTTACGAAGGCGGCTAAGAGTGGCCGGAGAATTATTCGGTCACCAGAATTGCAGGCCGAGCAAGCTGGTCTGTTCTGGCGTGTTGTTTCACAATTTTCTTTAGAAAATCGGGAATCTCGAACACGGCTTGGTTTTTCATTGCCCCGGCGTTTCTGCGATAACGAGCCAAGGTTTCCGGTTCGATCAGGAGCGCGACGGCTTTATCGATGTTTCGAAAATTTGGGAGCACAAGGCCGACTTCGTGTTCGAGGACCCAATCCGCGTTGTAACGCTCTTGCGGTAGCGTCCACGCATTTCGCTCCACAATCACGGGAAGATGCATAGCCAAAGCTTCGCTTAGACTGCCGGGGCCGGGCTTACCAATGAAAAAGTCAGCGAGCTGCATGTAGAAATTCACGCGGCTGGTGAACCCTTCAATGAAAACGGGGAAACGAAAGTTTCGGGCGCGCAAAGCCGCGGCAAGTTTTTCATTTTTTCCGCAGATGATGATCAACTGGAGGTGGAGCGCCGCGCGATTCAATCGGTCTGCGATTTTTAGTATTTCCTTCGAGCCGTGTCCGCCGAAGAGAATTAAACTCGTGGGTAGGTCGGGGCGCAGTCCCAGACGCTTGCGCTCTTCAACGCGATCTTCAACAGGCTGTTCGTAAAAGCGCGGATGAAGAATCATTCCGGACGCGCGAAAAATGCGCTTGTCGGAATGACCGCGCTCATGCGCCTGCGTGACGGCTCGCTCGGACCCGCACACAAAATATTGCTCTTGATTGCGTTCGATCCAAAAGTGTTCGGGATAATCGGCTACGTCGGTTATGACCGTCACGAATGGACGTCCCGGAAATGCACGATGAAAACTCTCGTATAGTGCGCGATTAAAATGTGGGACGAAAGAGACCACCATGTTTGGATTAGTCTCTTTCCAATGACGCTCCAGCAATAGCAGCGTTGCAGAATGATACGCACGGATAGTAAGTTGAAGCACCCGCATAAGCTGAGTGCTGCCAAGGGTCCAGCCGGTTCGTAACATATTGTTGTAACAATCCTGGATACGTATCCCCGTGGATTTCTTCAGGATATCCAGTTCATCGAGCAGTTCTTGCAGGTTGGTCAGGCGAACATCCCAGGAAAGATCCTGGGATCGGATGGACATTTCAAGTGCCGTAGCTGCGGCACGGTGGCCTCCACCGGCGTCGAAAAAGCAGAACTCAATTCGCTCCATCCGGCTAGTCTTCCAGGCAATTTGCTGCATTTTGCTACTGGAAGGTTAAAGTTCCGTGATGCGTGTCCAAAGAGTTAAACGTCTTAATTATCATAAGATTAGCTGGAATGTCACATCCCCGTAACGTCCATCTTCTACTCTTGTCGTTGTGAAGTGCGATCTTCACGTCCATTCATACTTTTCCGGAGCCTGTACCACCCCCTTTGTCAAAAATTTCTGCCGAGAGTGTTACAGCGATCCGGCGGAGTTGTATGCGCAATTACGCCGGCGCGGAATGAATTTGTTCACCTTTACGGACCATGACTCGATAGAAGGTTCGGAAAAATTCCGCCACCTGCCGGATTTCTTCGTCAGCGCGGAACTCACCTGCAAGATGCCCAGCGGTACTCAGGCTCACGTCGGCGTCTACGACCTAAGCGAGCGGCAACATAACCAACTTCTGCGAAGACGCGGCGACCTGGTTTCACTGCTGATGTACCTGACCGAGCGAAGAATTTTCTTCAGCATCAATCACGTCTTCTCAAGCGTGACCGGAAAGCGCGAGGCGGAGGACTTCGAATGGTTCCAGGAATATTTTCCGGCGGTGGAAGCGCGGAACAGCACGATGCTCGAAAGCGCGAACGAATACGCAGCGCGCCTGGCCAGACGCTGGAACAAAATTTCGATTGGTGGAAGCGACGCGCACGCCCTGCCCTCTGCTGGAACAGCTTACACAGAGGTGCCTGGCGCACGGGACAAAGAGGAATTCTTCGCTGGGTTGCGCAACGGGATCGCACGCGTGGCCGGAGAGTCCGGCAGTTTTCGAAAGCTCACTCGCGACGTGTTTCTGATTGCCGGTGAAATGATGCGTGAAAAATCCTGGACGGCTTTGCTGGCCCCCCTGGCCGTCCTGATTCCGGGGATCACTTACTTGAACTACTACCATGAGAAGAGATTCGGACGCTATTGGGCGAAAGAAATTCTCGGCGAATCAGAAGTGCAAAAGAAATCCCGTTGGTTACCGGCGTCACAACCTGCAACGGAGGAGTTTATATGACCGTAGCCAAGGCTGTCTGGAACCAGATTCAATCGAACGATCACCGTCTAATGCGCCGAGTGCATCGATGGCGGGCGCCTCGCTGGTTTCGCATTTTCATGATTGTGACCACGCGAATGGGGGATGGTTGGCTCTGGTATGCGCTGGGTTTGATTCTATTGTTATACGGTGGAGATAGACGTTTCTTGGCTCTTGGTGCCGGAGCATTGTCTGCTGCGGTGGGAATTTTCCTCTTTCGCACGATCAAACGTTTCAACCGTCGCCAACGACCCTGCGAAATTGAGCCACACTGCTGGGCCTCGATCCTGCCTCCGGACAAGTATTCCTTTCCTTCGGGACACTCTATCACCGCGTTCGCAGTCGCGTTACCGATCGGACTCTTTTATCCTGACCTACAAGCCCCTTTGCTGACCGTAGCTTTCCTAATCGCCTCATCGCGAATCATCTTGGGTATGCATTTCCTCAGCGATGTTCTAGCAGGTTCCGCCATTGGCGCAGCGCTGGGATTTGCCAGTTATCACTTATTCTTAGCGCGCTGATCTTTCGAGTTCCGACGTCCTTTCTAATTCCCTTACAAATTAGGAGGACTGCGGCTTTCCTTGACGCGCCTGCGTGTTCGAGCAGAGAATTGCGCTCGCCTCCTAGAACCGCCTCAACGGAGACCGCGGCTAAGCAAACACATGGTGGCAAAAGTCCGTGAAAAATAGTAACGACAGCGAAACGCAATCCGAACGAAAGAAGAATGCAGACAACGCGCAAGGCGCATCGAGCTTACTCGGTCCGACTGTAAAGCAGCGCATGGGGGTGGGAAGAGCATTGCGCGAGAAGGTCCCGCGGACCTGGCATGCGAAGTGGAAACCTGCGCCGAATCGGCCTGACCCTATCGAGCTATTGAAGGAGTCGGACCGGGGACGGCTTCCGGAGCTTTTGCCGATTCGCTATGCGCGGATGCGGCGCTCGCCCTTCGGATTTTTCCGCGGCGCGGCGGCCCTAATGGCGTTTGACTTGGCGCCAACACCCACGACCGGCATTCGCGTGCAGGCTTGCGGCGATTGCCACGTGCTGAATTTTGGAGGATTCGGGTCGCCCGAGCGCAGGCTCGTTTTCGATATCAATGATTTCGATGAGACTCTTCCAGCTCCGTGGGAATGGGATTTAAAACGTCTGGCAGCGAGTATCGTGCTGGCTGGTGGTGACAGAAGCGAGAGCAGCCGTCAGTGCGCCGACACTGTTCGCGAAATGTTGGCTTCTTATCGCAAGCATATCCGGGCATATGCGCGGATGCGAGTAATCGACGCATGGTACTCGCACATTGATGCTGAGATTTTCGTGTATGAGGCAAAGACGGCGCGCGACAAAAAACGTTGGGAACAAATCGAGCAACAGGCGCGTCTGCAAACGGCCGAACACATTTTTCCGCGCATCGCGGACGCAGAAAAAGGGCATATACGAATCATCGATAAGCCGCCCTTAATCTATCACCCCCGCAATTACGGCAAAGCCAGCAAACATGTTCGCGATATGTTTCACCGTTATAGGTTGACCTTGCCCGAAGAGCGTCGCGTGATTCTGGACCGTTACAAAATCGTTGATATCGCGCGCAAAATAGTGGGAGTAGGTAGCGTGGGAACACGTTGCGCTGTATTGCTGATGATGGCGGGAAAGAACGATCCGTTATTTCTCCAATTCAAAGAAGCGCATAATTCGGTGCTGGAGCCTTATGCCGCAAGGAGCCGGTATCTGAATCAGGGCGAGCGAGTGGTGACCGGGCAACGCATGCTGCAATCAGCCAGCGACGTGTTTCTAGGCTGGACGCGCGACGATCAAGGGCATGACTATTACTTTCGACAGCTTCGCGACATGAAGATGTCTGTTCCGCTGGAGCAGATGACGAAAACAAGCTGGGAGGAATATGTGGAAGTTTGCGGATGGGTGCTGGCGCGAGCGCACGCGCGTACCGGCGATGCGGCCCGAATCGGAGGATATGCAGGAAAGAAAGATACGCTCGATCGCGCCATCGCAAAATTTGCGATTACCTACGCAGAACAAACAGAACGCGATCATGAGGCGCTGGTGAAGGCGATTAAGTCGGGTCGATTACGCGCCAGTAACGATCCTACCGTCCGAGACTGATTCACAGATCGAAAGGAAGCGGATTTTCACCCGTGATCAAACGCGCGGAGCGATCGAAGGTGATGTAAAGCCAAGCCCACTGAAGCAAAACCAGCAGGCGGTTTTGAAATTGCACGATGTAAAGCAGGTGAATGAAGATCCAAATCAACCACGCTGGCAGCCCCGAAATTTGCAGCCAGTTTAGATCCGCCACGGCCGCGCCACGACCGATCGTTGCCAGATTTCCCTTATCGAAGTAATGAAACGGCGGCAATTTCTTGTTCTGCAGGCGCGCCCGAATTGCTTTACCCACGTAGCGGCCTTGCTGAATGGCCGGTTGGGCAACGCCCGGAAGCGGTTTGCCGGTTTGGTGGCTGAAATTAGCAAGATCGCCGATGACGAAAATTTCCGGATGTCCGGGAACGCTCAGATCCGGATTTACGGGCACGCGGCCGAATTTGTCAACCGGTGCGCCCGCCTTTTTGGAAAGAACGATGCCCAGAGGAGAAGCCAGAACTCCGGCGGCCCAAAGAACAGTACGAGTAGGTATCGACTCCGTGCGATCGCCGTCGCGAATGGTTACGGAATCGGCTTTTACGTCGGTCACCATTGCGCCAGTACGAACCGTTACGCCCAAACGCACGAGCATTTTGCGCGCAGCTTCGGAAAGTTTGGGTGGATAAGTAGGAAGCGCGCGGTCAGTTCCTTCGACCAAAATGATCTGCGTTCGCGAGGGATCGATGTCGCGAAAATCATGTGTGAGCGTGTCATGAGCGATTTCGCCCAGCGCTCCTGCTAACTCTGCCCCGGTAGGTCCGCCACCGACGATTACGAACGTCATCCAGGCCTTGAGCTTCGCAGGATCCGGTTCGCGTTCAGCAGCTTCAAACGCGAGAAGAATACGACGTCGCATCGCGGTGGCGTCTTCCACCGTTTTCAGACCAGGAGCAAACTTTTCCCATTCGTCATGGCCGAAATATTGGTGCGTGGACCCGGTAGCAACTACCAAGGTGTCATACGGCACGTGGCCATCGTTCAGGATAACGCGGCGATTGGTGTCGTCTAAATCTACGGCTTCAGCGAGCAATACCTTCGTGTTTTTCTGCCGGCGCAAAATTTGCCGGAGCGGAGCAGCGATATTCGCGGGGGAAAGAGAGCCGGTTGCCACCTGGTAGAGAAGAGGCTGAAAAAGATGGTAATTGCAGCGATCGAGCAGAGTTACTTCTACTGGGGCGTTTTTCAGCGTGTGCGCAGCACTAAGGCCGCCGAAACCGCCGCCAAGAATAACCACTCGATGTCGTTCCATGCTTTCCGGGTCTCTTAACTTATTTGATGTGCTGATTGTTGAGAGGAACTCTAAAGGATGGCACAAAAAGAGCGTTTACGGACAGCGCAGTTCTGAAACGTAGAAAATGAATGGCGGCGGGAAACTTCGAGATGAATTGCCTTTAGCGAAGATTCCCGCCGTCCATGCAAATCCATTAAGCGCGCGCAGCTTTGGACTTCTGTCTACGCACATTGACCTCTTCTTCATCTTCGTCGGAACCCTCGGCGTTTACGGCTTCCACGTTGATGGTGCCCGCGAGTTCGGTTAACTTCTGGTCCGTTTCCTTCTCTTCTTCCAGAGTCTGTTCGAGAAGTTCGACAGCTCGATCGTGGCCAAGTAGCTCAGCATAGGTGCGAACTGTACCGTATGCTGCGATTTCGTAGTGCTCGACGCGCTGGGCGGCAGAAATCATGGCTGCGTCCAGTACATCGTCTTCGAACTCGTCCATCATCTCCTTGCCTTCTTCGATGAGCCCTTCCATGCCGGCGCACTTCTTGCCGGTCGGCTTTTCGCCGAGTTCGCTGCAAATTTCCTCGATGCGGCGAGCATGTTCTTTGGTTTGCTCCAAGTGGTGTTCGAATCCGGCGCGAAGGTCGTCTGATGTGGCAGCCTTGGCCATTTTCGGCAGAGTCTTGATGAGCTGATTTTCGGCGCTGTAGAGATCTTTCAATTCGTCAACGAACAATTCCTTTAGGGCTTTGTGCTCCATTGTGAGTCTCCTTGTAAGAGTTTAATTAACTATTCGAAATTTTCCGCGCCCCGACGCGTCGTTTAACTCAAACGCGGACACCACAATTTCAACGGGGCCGGACTAGAAACGAGGATACGTAGCACTCCAAAGGGGGACCATAAGGTGATGTCATTAGAAGGCAGAACAGATTCCCGTAGTATGCGTCTAGGGGAACTATTGCTCGGGAAGTTTGTCGTCTAGTTCACTGGCTAACTTGTGGACATCAGTGGCATTAGCAAAACCTTGAAGCTCCTACTTCGACGAGGCTACATCTACACCCATGTGTTGACATATTTTCTGCTGCATCTCCAGCATGGTCGTAAACTCCTGTTCCGCGAGCATGCTGACCTGAAGATCCAGATGGGAGCGCCTTTCGGCTTGGCGCGTCATGCGATTTTGGCTAATCAAGACAAAAATAGTGAGCACAACGCTTTCTGATGAAATAACCAGGGCTAGGATGCCAAACGGGAATGGATCGAAAGGCTTTACGCCCGGAATCAGATTCAAGTTAATCGCGCTCCACGCCAGCACGAGAAGAATTTGCAATAACAGGAAAGCCACGCTGCCGATGAATCTGGCGATGGCTTCGCTTATACGTTCAGCTGCGCTTCGGCGCTCCAGCGCGTCTTGCTCCAGCTTTGCGATAGCTTCGATGTTGCACTGCGTGGGGTTTCTTTTGGCTTTATCGGGCAAGACGTTTGGCATATGGAATCCAAACTAATCGGCTGGGAGGGGTTTACAGAAATATTTTACGCTACCGTGGCCTTCAAAGGGCAAGTCTGCTGCAATCCGATCCAACGGATGAAACAGAGAATAAGGGAGCTTAACCGGCCTTTCTTCCTTGTTTTCTTTCTGTCTTCGAGGCGCGAACGACTGTGGGTTTCTTTTCCGCGCCAACTGATGATTTGTTCGCGAGACTCTTCTTCAGAGCTTCCATTAAATCTATAACCGGAGTTTTAGAGGCTGCGTGTGGCACAACTGCGATCTTGCGGCCGCTAGCCTTGGCATCAATCAACTCCTGCAAACTGTTCTGATAAGTATCTTGGTATTTCCCGGGTTCAAAAGGGGCTGCCAGACTTTCGATGAGCTGTTCGGCAAGCGTGCGCTCCTGTTCTTTAATCTGAGCCTTATCGGTGTGACCGTATTCAGCAGCCGGACGGATCTCATTGTTATAAAACATGGTGTGGAGGGTCAGGCCATGCTCCCGCGGGCGAATGATCACGATGTATTCGCGATTATGCATGGCGATTTTCGCGATTCCTGCGTACCCGGATTTCTCCATAGCTTCCATCAAAAGCTGATAGGCTCTCTGTCCGGGTTCTTCTGGAATGACGTAGTAGGATGCGTCGAAATACACCGGATCGATCTCGTCGAGCTTGACGAATTCGAGGATATCCATAGTCTGCGCGGTTTCCGGCTCAACTTCATCTAGTTCTTCCTGGGAGAACAGAAGATATTGTCCCTTTTCGTACTCGTAGCCCTTTTCTACTTCGGAACGCTCTACCATTCGATCGCAGGTTGGGCAGAACAATGGCTGCTTCAAGCGCGTATGGCAAGCTTTATGCAGCTGGTTGAAACTAATTCGCTCTGTACGGGCAGCTGGCGAAAGGCGAATCGGGATCGATATGAGGCCAAACGTCAGATAGCCTTTCCACGTTGAACTGGGCATACATCACTCCGAAAAGGGGTTGGAGCACCGTGCTCGGTCCTCAGCGAGATTAACGCCAGAGACCGGGCACGTCAATGCTCCCGTGCGCAAGCCGACGTGAAAGGGTTATAAACGGTCTGCGAGTATAAGTATGACTAGAATGATGAGGATAAGTCCGAGGCCACCGCTCGGATAGTAGCCCCAGCCCGCGCTATACGGCCAGGTAGGCAAAGATCCGAGCAACAACAAGACGACGATTACGATTAGAATGGCCCTGAGCATGGGGCTTTTCTCCTTCGTGCGATTCCATCTAGTTTCGATGCCAATCGACGCAAATGGCTAAAAAGCAGGCGCCATTCTGACGGCGGCGTACTATAGGGTCTTTTTAGAGGAATTGGCCATGCCGGGAAACCTGTAGACCTGAAGCAGAGTTGCTGTAGTTAAACTCCGATTAACCCCGCCAATTCTGGATACCTACAGCCAAGATTAACAGGCGGCTATGCACCGCGACTGAGAAAAATGGAAGGAGAGGAAGCTGGACTAATTTGTCGCCGCTTTTTTCGGGTAGAACGTCTTGCCGCTCAGGAGAAGCTTGGCTACTTCGACTAATTCCTCACCGCCTTTTGCTTTGGATAGATACCCATGCGCACCCGAGGAAAGAATCTCGCGAACGGTCTGATCCGACTCGTGAACGCTAAAAACTAATACGCGCGTTTTCGGGCAATCGCGCACAATCCGCCGTACGGCCGTAACTCCGTTAAGAACAGGCATATTTATGTCGAGGATGACGAGGTCGGGATTCAGCGCAATAGCTTTCTCAATAACCTCTTGACCGTTGATCGCTTCGCCGCATATCTCCCAATTCTTCTCTGACTCGAGCATAGTTCGTATGCCCCGCCGCAAAACTTCGTGGTCATCGGCAATTAGAATTCGACTCCGAGGACTGACGTCTGCCTGGAGATCGCCGTTGGATTTGAATGACCGTTCGCCGAGGAGTCCATCGGAGCTAGCGGATTCAGCGCGTTGCTCGCGGATGGGCAACGTGGCGGTTACTACAGTTCCCTGAGTCGGGCGTGAAGTAACTTCCAAGCGTCCCGACAGTTGACGCATGCGTTCTTTCATACCCTGAATGCCGACTCCGAGCGGGGCAACGGAATTCCGGGATGACTTCAGGATTTCCGCACGAATTCCCTTCCCGTGATCGCCAATCTGCAGTTGCACTTCCGAGCCAACTCGCAAAACATGTATGAACGCGGTAGGGCTCTCTGCGTAGCGGTGGACATTGGTCAAGCTTTCCTGAATCACGCGGAACAATGTGGTCTCGACGTCCGCAGGCAGACGCGGAAAATCGCGAGCGATGTCAACGTCGACATGGATTCCGGTTCGTTTTTCGAAGCCTTGCGTGTACCAGTGGACGGCGGAGGAAAGACCTAGTTCATCGAGAAGCGGCGGATGCAAGAGATAGGAGAGAGTCCGGATTTCTTCGCTGACCTGATTGGTCAATTGTTGGCATTCGGACAGGGCGGTCTTGGTGGCGGGATCGGTAGCGCTATTATTGAGTTGCGATAATACGATGGACTGGAAGGCGAGCTTTTGGCCGGTAATGTCGTGAAGATCGCGAGCGATGTGGCGCCGTTCTTCGTCCTGAAGCTGAAGCAGGCGGCTGGAAAGTTGGCGCAGCGCTTCTCCGTTGGCTTTTAGAGCTTCGTTCGCTTCCGCCAACTCCGTCAATTCCGTAGCCACAACGCAAATGGTTTGCGGAATGGAATTCTTCACGGCGCTTAAGGAAAATTGGATCAGGCGAGGACGTCCTTCTTCAGTTTCAAGATTAATTTCTCCTTTTGTATTTTCGGTGAGGCTTTCCTGAATTAAGCTCCACAGCTGTTCGCACGTAGACGGCGGAACGTGGCTTTGCAGTGGTGCGCCAATAAATTTCTCGAGAGGGATATTCAGAAACTCTGCGAAACGTGTATTGGCATAAAGCACTGTACCTTCGGCATCGAGCGTAGCGGCTCCTTCGTTGATTGTCTCCACCAGCACTCGGTAGGGATGCTCAGCCCCCTGCAAAGTGAAGACCTGATCGCCTGTCGGCGCGCTGATTACGAGCGCGTCCACGGTACCCTGGCGAATTGCCGTCAGAGTGTCTTCAAGCTCCTGCACCCGAGCCTGCAAAACCTTATTGCGAGCCCCGGAGGATTTTTTCTTCAAAGCTTTGGAAGATCTTTTCCTGTTCGGCGTATGACTATGCCTTCTCGTCCAGTATATCCAGTCCAAGCATTACCTGTTTTCGGTTGGACAGGTCGCCGACAAGTTTCCGCAAAGGGAGCGGCAGCATTTTTATTAAAGTGGGAGCTGCGATAATTTGGGCTTCGCGCGCCAGTTCGGGTTGCTGATAAATATCAACTACATCGAGCTCGAATCTACCCGCGAGGTATTCATCGCAAACTTCCTTCAGGTTTTGCAAGGACGATGCAGAACGAGGGGTTTGACCCGTGACGTACAGGCGCAATCGGTACATTTTTTTGGAAGTGAGCGACTTGCGCGAGCGTGTGCTTGAATTCTTCGCTTCAGATTTGCGTTTCAAATTATGCTCCCGCGTTCTAGCTCGCATTCCTAACCTGCAAGCCGCGAAGGTCCAGCCCAACTAAGACGCGCTCGGTGTCCGATAGGTCACCGATTATTTTACGAATGGGTTTCGGAAGGTTACGTACCAGCGTGGGTATGGCGAGAATCTGGTCGCCTTGCGCCAGTTGTGGGTTTTTCATTAAGTCAATCACCTCTATCCGATACCGCCCGTCCAGATGGGTGGCGCAGATGCGTTTCAGATTCGATAAAGCGGCCAGCGACTTTGGCGTTTGCCCTGCCACATATAGCCGAAGTTGAAAATGATTCTCTGCCGAAACCGCCGGTTCTTTGGAGTTTTTTTTCATCGCGCACCTCGTGAAGATCGGCGTGTTAGTCCGGCCGTGCACCGGTTTCTCTTGCTACGCGCGCTTTTGGGAAGCGCTGCTTGATCGTCGTCAAGTTGAGATCCTCGTTCCCGGTCGCGATAGGCAAGCAATGCATCGGCCGAACCTAACCTTATGCCCTGCGAAGTTATGAGCATCTCGCGAAGTTGAGGGGAATGCGCCATGCCGCGGGCCTTGAGAACGAAAAGCCCGCGATGCCGCTTCCCAAAAAGTTCTGAGTAGCGCAATAAGATCCAAGTGTCGATTAAAGAAGATATCCCCACCTCGCTTTCCGCAATCTCGCCAACATTGGAAAGACTGGTGAATACCGACGTGATTCCTTTTTCTTTCAGGAAATCCATCAGGCGCATCAGCATGGAATGAACGTCTTTTTCCGTACTGGCGGAAATCAAATTTGTAATGGGATCGATAATGACGATTGAAGGCTTAAATTTTTCGATGAGTTTGTGGATGCGCAGCAAATGCATTTCCATCCCATATTGCGTGGGACGCCAAGCCCGATGCAGCAAGAGCCCCTTCTTTAACAAAGGTTCAAAATTGATACCCACAGATCTCATATTTCGCGTGATCTGATCCAAGGATTCTTCGAAGGCGATAAAAAGACAGCGCTCGCCTTTCTTACAAGCGGCCTCGGCGAAGGCGGCGGCCAGAATCGTCTTGCCGCAGCCAGCCGCACCGCTAATCAGGACGCTGGACCCACGGAAGTAGCCCTTTCGCTCCAGCATGTCGTCCAAGTCCGGCACTCCGGTTGGAACGCGCTGATTCGAAACTTTATGCTGCAGTTCCATAGAAGTGACGGGCAAGATCGACATCCCGTGCTCGTCGATCAGGAAAGGATATTCATCGGCGCCGTGCTTGGTGCCGCGATATTTGACGATGCGCATGCGCCGCGTGGAAATTTGTTCGTTGATGCGATGATCCAAGAGAATGACGCAATCGGAAACATATTCTTCCAGGCCGTGCCGCGTGAGAGTGCCTTCGCCTTTTTCCGCTGTGACGATGGTCGTAAGGCCCTTTTCCTTGAGCCAGCGGAAAAGACGGCGAATTTCGGCGCGAAGAATTCCTGGATTGCTGAATCCCGAGAAGAGAGCCTCAAGGGTGTCGAGCATCACTCGTTTGGCCCCTACCGAATCGACGGCATGTTGCAAACGTATGAACAAGCCCCCAAGGTCGTATTCCCCGGTTTCTTGAATTTCGCTGGGCTCCATATAAACGAAATCGAGGTAAAGTTTCTTGCGCTCAGCCAGAGCCTTCAGGTCAAAACCCAGAGATGCGACGTTGCGAGCCATCTCCTCGGGGGTTTCCTCGAAGGCTATTAGGACGCCCGGCTCGCCGAACTCGGCGGCGCCGCGGACCAGGAACTCCAGTCCTAGCATGGTTTTACCGCAACCCGGACCGCCGCACACGATAGTGGTCCTCCCCTTCGGAAGACCGCCAACACTGATTTGATCCAGCCCGATGATGCCGGTAGGCGTCTTTTCGAGCGTAGGAATATCGTGGTGCGCTGGAGAATTTCGTTGTGGCATTTAATCTTGCCTCGGATGGAAATGAACGTCGCCTTGGATATAGTGCCGACGATAAGAGCTAGGATTTCATGGTACTGAAAACGTGGAGTTCAGGCAAGGTCGGCCACAACACGTCCGGGAATGACCGCATTCGGTGTATTCCAGACTTTTTTTCTGCAATAAGCTATAGAATGATGCGCTGGATCGTGAGCGTATGAGCGTGAATCGAATAATTTCGGCACTCGTTGGGCTGCTGGTGTTGGTCTATGCAGCTGACTGGATTTCGTTCGCACGACGGCCCAGCAACGCTCTGGGGTCAGTAACTTATTACTATGCGAGCGCAAATAAGGGCGGTCGAGCGGAAGTTTATTTCGACCAGCCGCAAACCGAAGTGTGCGCAAAATCAATTTTTCCCCATTCAGGGTACAGTCCTTGCTGGTACTCCGGCCGAAAAAGCAATATTAGAACGATCAACTGAACCTTTTCGAAATATAATCCGCACTTTCGTCCTCGGAAATCCGTAGTAGGCTTTTGGTACTTATATGACTCCGCCAATGGTCGGAAAACTCAACGAACTTCTCTCCCAACAGAAATGGGAGCTCGCGATTCAACTTCTTCAGGGGCTAAGCGCCGGAGATGCCGCTGATTTGATCATGGCCATGAGGTTCGAAGAACAGCAGGCGCTGTTTCGCCGCTTGCCGATTCCGTGTGCCGCCTCAATCGTGAATCATCTTCCCTATTTCCATGTATACGTGCTGCTTCACGCGCGTCCCCTTCACGAGATGGCCGCGATAATAGAAGCGATGAGCCAAGCGGAACGCGATCATTTTCTGGACGCTCTTCCCGAAGAAGCCTGGAATTCCTTGATGGATGAACTTGCGGAAGCAGGTTCCACAGCCACGCCGCACTCCGAGCAAATCTCCGAAGCTACGCAGGAAAAGGGACTTGCTGCAAGGATTTCGGCTGACGAGAAACCGATCATCGAAGCACGCGGAATTTCAAAAAGTTTCATGCAGAAGGATGGCAGTGAGATTCAAGTTATCGCCCCAGTGGATTTATCAGTGGAGCCGAATACGATTATCGCGCTGCTAGGTCCCTCCGGAAGCGGTAAATCGACGCTCTTGCGCATGCTCACGGGCCTGGCCGCTCCGACTTCAGGAGAGGTCCTGTGGCATGGAGCGCCGGTCGGAGCGTGCAGCCCAAACGTCGCGATTGTGTTTCAAAGTTTTGCTTTATTTCCCTGGCTCACTGTGCTGGAAAACGTGGAATCGCCTTTGCTAGCACGCGGCATGGTACATGAGGAACGGCACCGTAGGGCGCTGAAGGCCATAGATGCGGTAGGTTTGAAAAATTTCGAAACCGCGTATCCCAAGGAGCTGTCGGGCGGTATGAAACAGCGTGTAGGCTTCGCGCGCGCGCTGGCCGTGGAACCGGAAGTTCTTTTCATGGATGAGCCGTTTTCAGCCTTGGACGTGCTTACCGCGGAAAACCTGCGCGGCGACTTACTGGATCTATGGCTGGCGAAAAAAATCCCAACTCGAAGCATTTTTATCGTGACTCACAATATTGAGGAAGCTGTGCTGCTGGCAGACCGTGTAATTGTACTGGGGCGCAATCCGGCTCGAATCCGCGCGGACTTCCGCATCGCTCTGCCACAGCCAAGGGATCGGAAGTCCGCTGCGTTCTTCCCCTACGTTGATTACATTTACAAAGTAATGACCAAGCCAGAGCTGGAGCTGGCGCCGCCTTCAGCTACGGCTAAACAACCGATTCCGCTGCTTCCGCACGCGCGGCCGGGCGGCGTCGCAGGCTTGCTGGAACTTTTGATCGATCGCGGAGGGGAGGAAGATCTTTATCACGTCGCTGAGACACTTTTGCTGGAAGTGGACGACCTGCTCCCGATTCTGGATGCGGCGGTCATGCTTGGATTTGCTACCGCACATGAAGGAGATGTGAAGATTACTCCACAGGGGAGAGCTTTTGCTGAGGCGGACATCTCTAGCCGAAGGCGTCTGTTCCGCGAAGCATTGACTCGTGCGCCGTTGATGCAACAAATAGTCACCGCGCTCGAGAGTAAGTCAGACCACATGATGCCACTGGAATTTTTCCGCGATTTGCTGGATGAGCGATTGCCCGCGCATGACGTGGAGCAGCAAATCGAAACCGCGTTGAACTGGGGCCGATACGCGGACATCTTCACATACGACTCCGAAAACGACCGCCTGCGGCTGATTCAGCCAGGTGAAACCGCAGACTCTCAGGAAGCCGCACGCTTGCACTGATGGCGCACAACAAAACATCGGTGAGAGTCTTAACCTGGGGCACCATTCCTAAAACCGTACCTTCTATTTTGCAGGATCTGCCGGTTATTTGCGCGGGACTCGCCTTATTTTATGCCTTGCTGTCCCTGACTCACTACTGGATGGCTCCGGCGAACGCGCAAGCAGCAATCGAGTTGCGCGCCGGCGCCTTGCCGAAATATGCGATGTTTTCGGTTCTGCGCATCGCAATCGCGTATGTATTCAGTTTGCTTTTTACGCTGGTGTACGGATACGTCGCGGCATACAACGTGAGAGCCGAAAAGTTCATGCTCCCCTTGCTTGATACTTTGCAATCTATTCCAGTATTGAGTTTTCTTCCGGGCGTGATGCTAGCTATGGTTGCGCTCTTTCCGACTCGACAGCTCGGCGTCGAACTCGGTTCCATCCTGCTCATTTTTACCGGGCAGGTTTGGAATATGACGTTCAGCTTTTATTCTTCGCTGAAAAGCATCCCACGCGAAATGCGCGAGGTAGCGGAGATCTATCGCTGGAGCTGGTGGCAGAGATTTACGCAGATGGAACTGCCATATGCGGCCATCGGACTGGTTTGGAATTCGATGATGTCGGTGGCGGGCGGCTGGTTTTTTCTGATGGCGTGCGAAATGTTTGTTTTGGGGAATCGCGATTTACGTCTTCCGGGCCTGGGCTCCTATCTGCAAACGGCAGCCAACGCAGGCGACATGCGAGCAATCGCTTGGGGGCTTGGAGTGATGATCGGAATTATCGTGCTGATCGATCAACTCATCTGGCGCCCCGTGATTGCTTGGACAGGAAAATTCAAATTTGAACAAGTGGAATCTGTGGACAGCCCTCATTCCTTTGTTCTGGATTTACTGAGGCGATCGAGAGTTTTGCCCTTCGTGGCACGCATATCGTTGATACCGGCGCGAGAATATCTGAGTTTGTTCTTTGCGAAGAGACGCGCGGAATCGGTCACGAAACAGAATCCCGGACTCGTGGGCGCCTGGATATCGCGCCTACTTTTGAGCGCGATATTAGTGGGCGTGGCCTACGCCTTGATGAAGATGAGCGTTTTGCTGGCCGGGCTTACGAAAACAGAAGTGCGTGAAATTTTTGTCGGAGCCGGCGCTACATTTTTCCGTGTGGCCCTCACTTTAGTGCTCGCGGGGCTGTGGACGATTCCCGTGGGCGTTATCGTAGGGCTGAAGCCGAAACTCTCAGCGATTGCTCAACCAATCGCACAGATCGCAGCATCTGTCCCGGCCACAGCGCTATTCCCCGTTATCCTTCTGGTTCTCATTAGGGTTGGAGGCGGACTGGGTATCGGGTCGATCGCGCTGCTACTGTTGGGGACGCAGTGGTACATCTTATTCAATGTGATCGCCGGAGCCATGGCGATACCCACCGATTTGAAAGAAGTGTGCAATGTTTTTCGTTTCGGTAAGTTGGAGCGCTGGCGCGAACTTTACTTGCCGGGAATTTTCCCCTATCTGATCACCGGTTTTGTTACGGCTTCCGGCGGCGCCTGGAACGCCAGCATCATCGCGGAATATTTTCGCTTCAAGGGCCAGACCTACACCGTTATCGGGCTAGGTTCAGTAATCAGCGCAGCCGCTGATTCTGGGAATTCCCGCGTGCTGATTGCGGCGACGATCTTGATGGCAGCCATGGTGGTGACCATCAATCGCCTGCTCTGGCGAAGGTTATACGCGTTGGCCGCAACGAAATTCAAACTCGAAACCTAACTCCTCCACATAAAACTCGCCAGACATCTTCCTTGTGAGCCGGTTGACCCGCCGAAGACGTTCAAGCGCGCGGAGAGTGTTATTTAGACCTGTTCGCTGTTGGATTATTTGCCGCCCGCGAAATCGAATTGATCGGCGCGCTGAAGGACTTCGCCGACATCCAGGTCACCGCGCGGGACGCGAATACCTTGAAGCCGATGATTCGGCTCTCCAGATTAAGTAGGAACTCAGCGCGTTTAAAAAAGGCCGGTGCGTCTGGCGAGGTCAAAATGAGGTCCTCGGGTGTGCCGGAAACTCTTGCTGTTCCAAAGTTGGATTTTGCGAGCGCCTCTTCGCGCGAGAGATGCGCAAAACCTGCATACCCGGGGTCACGCTGCACATAAGAATGTCATTAAGCTTCGCGAACGTTGGTCGAATTAAAAGCCGGGGGCGCCGCTGGAGGCGGGGCGGACTTCGCCGGATTCCACGGTGAAGCGCAGGCGCTCGAAGTGGGTTTGGGCGAGGGACATGATCCCGGTGTAGAGGTAGCCCCAAACGAAGAGAAAGAGGAAGGGGACGGTGGCGTAGTTTTCATTTTGCAGGGCGTAAATGACGGCGAGTGAGAAGTAAATTCCCAGGGCCACTTCGGCGAAGGGCATCAAGCCAGCGCTTTTACGGTAGGTCTTTTTGGCCCAGTCGCCGTTGTTGCTTCCGTTTGCATTGGCTTCGACGCGATATTTCGGCGTGCGCACGAATTCTGATTTCACGTTGAAGAGAGCTTCGAGAACTCCCCAGGCGTTGCGGACGGAGAGTCCGATGCCGACGGCCATTACAAAAGGAAGGTAAAGAAAGGTGCGCTTCCAAGTCTTGGGATAGATCGCGCGTTCGGCGGCGAGATAAAAGGACGAAATGGAACAGGTGGAAGCCAAGAACAAGGGAAGGTCGATTACGAGAACCTGGAACCAGCCTTGATAGAAACGAACGATCATGGCGGGAAGTAAGATGATGGACATTACGACCATGAGCGGATAGCTAATGTTGGCGGTGAGATGGAAAAAGGCTTCGGCTTTGACGGCGGCGCACTCTTTTGAACGCAGCACGCGCGGAAGGATTTTTTTCGCCGTTTGCATCAAACCTTTGGCCCAGCGAGCTTGCTGCGATTTGAAAGCGTTCATCTCGACGGGCAGCTCGGAGGGGCATTCGATATTCGGCAAATAGAGGAAATGCCAGCCGCGCAGTTGGGCGCGATAAGAAAGGTCGGTGTCTTCGGTGAGAGTGTCGTGCTGCCAGCCGCCGGCGTCATCGATAGAAGTGCGGCGCCAGATGCCTGCGGTGCCGTTGAAATTGAAGAAGAGGCCGCTGCGGGCGCGAGCGGAATGCTCGATGACGAAATGCCCGTCGAGCAGAATGGCTGCGACTTCGGTGAGCGCGGAATAATTGCGGTTGATGTAGCTCCAGCGCGTTTGCACCATGGCGAGCTTTTCGTCGGTGAAGTAAGGCACGGTGCGGCGCAGAAAATCGGTGGGTGGAATAAAATCGGCGTCGAAGATGGCGATGAACTCACCTGAAGCAGACTTCAAACCTTCCTGTAATGCACCCGCTTTGTAACCTTCGCGATTGTCGCGGTGGATGTAAGAAATGGGCAAGCCGAGAGCGCGATAGCGATCCACACAATCGCGAGCGATTTGCTGGGTCTGGTCGGTGGAATCGTCGAGGACCTGAATTTCCAGAAGGTCGCGCGGGTAATCGAACTGCGAAACGGCTTCGACCAAGCGATCGATGACGTAGCGTTCGTTGTAGATGGGAAGCTGAACGGTAACTTTGGGCCAAGTGGCAATTTCGGGGGGGGGGCCGGGGATGTTTTTGCGATTTTTGTAATAGTTGTAAACAAGAGCGTAGCGATGAATACCGTAGGCGGCCAGAATAATCATCACGAAGAAATACGGCAGCATGATAGCGAGATCGAAGGAATTCAGTTGGTAGATGCCGCGGAACGGATTGGCGGAAGGGTCCATGTTGCGTCGCCAAAAATCGGAAATGGGGTTACCGGGCACGAGCAACGAGGCGGTGGCGAAAAGCAAATTATGAAGCGCCATCACGATGGCTGAGTTCCTTGAAAAGCCGCGCCCGACAGGCGCTTTAAGCTATTGATTAGCCTGCGATTGCTGGGGAGTCGCGGGGCTCGGAGATGATTATACGGGGGCATGACGCGCTGTCAATGAAGATGGTTTGCCGGCCCAGAAGGTCACTTGATGGATACCAAAGCGGAACGAAAAGGCAGGATAAAGAGGCTATCTTGTGTTGGCGTAATAGCCGGGGCCGACGCGGAGGTGATGGTGCCAAGCAGAGAAGGCCCAGAACACGACGGATCCGAGGATGGCTTGACCGATGGCGAGAGGGATGATGTTGCGGACGCGCCCGAACATGAAAGCCATGGTGGTGCCGGCGATGAAGGTCAAGGGGACGAGTACTGGATTGGGCCAATGGCATGCGGCGAAAATCACGCCGGTCAACGAGGCAGCGAGCCATTCGTCACTTACCAGCGAGAGCATGCGGTTGTGAACCAGGGAATTGAGCGCCACTTGCTGGAGCAGGCAGAAGGCGAAGTAAGTCCGCAGGCGATGCCAGGAAATTAGATTGGGCGGAAGATGCGGCCGGGCCCCGAGCGCGAGGCCGATGATGACGAGGCTCACGAGCATTGCGGAGTAAACGATGAGGGCTTGGCTGGCGGCGGGCCAAAGGTGGTCAGCGGGCCAGCCCAGCGTCTTGGGCGTGTCGCGATGAATTAGGAAGCTGGCGACTATCCAGATAATGGAAATCATCCAGGTCCATCGCGCGGTGAATTGCAATTTCCAGATGAACCAAAGGATGAAAGCGGGGAAGAGCGTTACGTCTGCGATGGAGAACCAGCGCCGGATCCGCGATGCCATTTTCTTCTTCTGATGCGCGATTTAGGCGAGTCGAATACTACTCAACTTTTTCGGCCGAACAAGTGAGGAATTCGCGACGAGTGTTTCGCGGGTTGGGTTAGAGATGTTAGTTCAGCAAGCTTCTCGCGCGCCTGAACATGCATGGGATTGAATTCCAGGAGCTGGGAATAGACTTCGCCGGCGCGCTCGGGAAGCTGCATCGCCTGGAGCAATTCGGCGAACCGAAGGTAGATTGGCTCGCGCCAAGGGTCCAACTTAATGGCGGCTAGGAAATGTTCGACGGCTTCCTCGTGGTATTGAGGAATTGTGGAGAGGCTGCGCGCCAGCGTGGCGTGGTAAAGCGCGTTGTCCGGCGACAACTGGATACATTTACGCAACCAGACCACGGAGCCGACGAAATTTTTTGCGCGCAGACATTCGTTGGCGCGCTTTAGCCATTCCTGGATGGATTCTTCGGCCGTTGTTTTTTCGCGGTGCATACTGAAACCGCCGCGAGCGGCCAGGCGTTTATCGTAGGCGGTGCGTTTTTCTTCGTTCTCAAGAGTTCTGTAGGCTTCCGTGATGATGACCATGAGGTCTCTGACCGGCGCATCCAACGAGCGATTACCCATGTGGGCGTCGGGATGGAATTTTCGGGCGAGCGCGTGGTAACTCTTCTTAAGCTGGCTGAGGGGGAACTCGGAAGTGACTCCCAACAGCTGATAGTAAGTGCCCTTGCCCGTGAGTTCGATGAGCTGGCGGAGATCGCGCTCGAAACGGCGCTGGGCGGCTTCTTCGCTCCGGAGGGAGAGGGCGAGATAGGAAGCGCCGGAGTACACCGAGTGAGCGCTCGTGGGCTTCGCGCTGACCGCACGCGGAATGGCTTCATCAGGGAAAGGAGAAAGCTCGAGTTTGGATAAATACTTGTTCAGCTTTGCGCGATCCTCGGGACGCATTTGAACGAACTGTATGCCCATACCTTTATTGGGTTGCAGGCTGCGGACGATTGCGCGGGCGCGGACTTGTCCCGTGGGCAAATCAAAAATCAGTTCGATACTGGAGCCTTCGGAGGGCGGTGTTGCGGTGTGCAGGAAAAGGCCTCCGAGGCCCATCACTTCAGCGAGAGATGTGCAGGTCTGCTTGGCGGATTTCCAGCCGACCCACATGCCTTTTGGCGCGCGGACGCGAGGATATTTTCTGGGTATTTTGGGTTCGGGTGACATGCGTCAGAGCTTGCTTACTGCCATATGGAAATTTTATTCGCAGCGAGGCTCGGCCCGTTATTTTTCAGCCCGGGTACGCTTCAATTAGTAACGTAACAAAAGCATTACGCTCAAAGGGTGCGGCTAAACCAAATGTTTTGGATGGCCCCGACGAATCGGATCGAGCGCAATCTCCTTGTGAGAAGCGCGATCGCACCGGGTCCGGCGGGACATGCATTGACCGGTGGTAAACGCGCGCCTACAATGCGTGCACGTGAGGGGAGAGTGCTAATGAATGGGCATAGAAATCGGTTGTCGTTTGTGACGCTTTTCGTGCTGGGGATCGCGCTTATCACGGCGCCGGTGTTTTTGAATGCGAAGGTGGCGATTGAACGTGCTGCCGAACCCGAGGTGTTGACGCAGCGGCATGCGGACGATCCGGTTTTGGCCAAGGCGTATCGGTTCGAGCGCGGGGGTTGGATCTACGTCCATTTAGAGGGCGCACCGCATGATATGGGTTACCAACACGGCTATCTTTTGGCGCCGGAGATTTCAGACGCGTTCGCGGCGGTGAGCTCGGAGATGACTTATACATCGAAGCGGAATTGGGATTTCTTCCGGCGCGCTGCGCACACGATGATGTGGCCGAAGATTGATGTGGACTACCAGTCGGAGCTAGCCGGAATCGTGGATGGTTTGCGCGCTCGCGGATACACCAAGCTGGATCAAGACGACATTGTGGCCATGAATGGATTCATGGAGTTGGCGGATTATTACGTGCCGTGGTTGGACAAGCAGACGGCGGCCGTTGGGCCGACGTCAAAACCGGCGGAAGAACACTGCAGCGCGTTTGTGGCGACGGGAAGTTATACGAAAAACCACCAGATCGTTATGGCGCACAATAACTGGACGAGTTACAACTACGGCGCGCGCTGGAACATTATTTTCGACATCGTTCCACAACGAGGCTACAGCATGTTGATGGACGGGTTTCCCGGAGTGATTGCGAGCGACGACGATTTTGGAGTGAACTCAGACGGATTGATGATTACCGAAACGACCATCACCGATTTTCACGGCTGGGACCCGAACGGCAAGCCGGAATTCGTGCGCGCTCGGAAGGCTATGCAGTATGCGGGGTCGATCGATGACTACGTAAAGATCATGCTGGATGGAAATAACGGTGGGTATGCTAACGACTGGTTGCTGGCGGACCGCAAGACCGGAGAGATTGCGCGTTTTGAGCTGGGGCTTTTGCACAACAGAGTGTGGCGGACCAAGGACGGGTATTACGTAGGGTCAAATTTTGCTAGCGATCCGGCGGTGCTGAAAGATGAAACAACATTCGATCCGAACAATATGGCGGCTTCGGCAAATGCACGGCACGCGCGTTGGGATGAATTGATGGCCGCCAATCAAGGGAAAATCGACGCCATGCTAGCAGAGGCGTTCCTCGCGGACCATTACGATACTTACACGAAGAAAACAGGGCCCAACCGGCGAACGCTTTGCGGGCACGGAGATATGCCGACGGAGGGAGATCCGATGTTCGCGAAGGAGCCTTACAATCCGGCGGGCTCAGTGGAAGGAAAAGTGATCGATACGAATATGGCTGAATCGATGACTTTTGTCGCGCACACCGGGCATCCCTGTGGAACGAATTTTAAAGCACGAGAATTTTTGCAAGCGCATCCGGAATATAACTGGCAATCGAACACCCTAATCGATATGGATGCGGGACCCTGGACGCAATTTCGCGCGCACGAGCATGCACCGAGCACGGACACCGAGGGAAACTAGATTACGGACTTTTCTTCTTTGGCTTCCTTGTGGGCTTGGGTTTTAGCGTCTTGACGTATTCATAGCTCAACTGAAAATATCGTTGTAGAGTTTTCGTGTCTTTCAGAAGACTGTCGGGCACCGTTACGTATTCCTTCATTACGGCGCCGTAGGCCTCAAAAAGCGTGGTCTTGTACTTCTTCAGAAACTTTTCTCGTTCATCCTCCGGGAGCCTAAGGGCCACGGAACCTGACTGATTCAAATAGGTGAACATGTGGCCGTTTAGCGACGTATAAGGGTTTGCGACGCCCCTGCGTTCGATCTTTGGATTGCACTTCACCAGCTTTTCGTATAACGCCAATTTATTAGCGGGGATGTTGTTCTTTTTCTGTGAGCTCATGGCGTTTCCGTCAGCGCGGCACAGGCGGTCGGTAGATAAGGCTGATGACGACTCCGGTTACGAGCCATTCCACGAAGTAGGCTATCGCTTGCTGGAGGGTGAGCTTCGAGCCGATGTTCAGGTTCACATAGTTGTGGATTACAAAAGCACAAATGGCGAAAACTCCAATTAGCGCGCCGAAGCGCGCTCCCTCGGCGATCCCGGAATCTCCTTGGCATAGCATTGCGTAAATTACCGCGAGAACGAACATGGCCACGAACATAGCGACCATTCCAGCGGGCATCACGCTTTTCATTGCGTCCGGCGTCCGATAAACGGCGGGGTATTTTAGGAACTCATCTTTCAGCGACGGAAACAGCACGAAAGGAAGGCCGCCGAGAACAAAATAGGCCACGAAGGCGCCGACAGCGGCAACAGCAACACGCGAGATGTTCATCGGCATTCCTTTGGACATCACGATTGGCCAACCAGCGCCTGAGTGGAAACCAGTGAATCGAGTTTGTCGAACGACTCAGTGGTGCCTTGCGAGACCATCTGGCAAATGTTTTGGGCCGGGAATCCCACTTGATTAAGCACCATTTTTGTCTGCGCACCTTGATCAAAAAACTCCATAACCACGCGCGTGGTCGTGCCTCCGAAGTCAGCGTGGTAGGCGATTTTTTCCGGCTCGATAATCCCGTCATATTGACCTTTATAAGAAAACTCACCGGCACCGGTAATTTGCATTACGAAGGTGAAGGAACCGCCTACGCGGAAATCCATGAAGCAGTCAACCTTGGTGGTGTCTTTGCAGCCCCACCATTGTTGCAAGCGCTCGGGATCCTTCCAGAAGGCGAAGACGAGCGATCTCGGGGCATTGAAAATGCGCGTGATTTGCAGGCGATTGTCGCCAACCTTCACTTCGGATTTCATGACGAGTCTCCTGACTAGCAGTTACTTCATTTCAAGCTGAAGGAACAATGCAACGCTCTTAAATTTACCGTGGCTTTTCCTTTTGTTGAGCGATGTCGAGCAACTTGTCGAGATCGTCGAATCGCGAATCCCAGAACGCAGCATAGCGAGAAATCCATTTCTGCGCGCCGGTCATACCCGCGGCGTTCACGCGGATGAAATGCGTTCGACCGCGGCGGCGACGCCGGATTAGCCGGGCGTGCTCCAGCACGCGCAGATGTCTGGAAATAGCCGGCAGCGTAATGCGAAATGGCCGGGCTAATTCCGTAACGCGACGTTCGCCTTGTCCGGCTAGACACTCCAGGATGCGGCGCCGAGTCGGATCCGCCAGTGCGGCAAAAACTGCTGTGAGTGCCTTTCGTTTGTCAACCAACGGGTGAAACCTAATGCAACAGGGATTACAAAGTCAAGATTATATTTAACCGAAGTGTTAAATGTTTTTATTGGGCTGCGCAGATGAGAAGGATCCATTGTGAAGTTTCAGGGCGTGTTGGGCGGAAGGTGTTGTTCGAGATAACGGAGTAAGAGGCTGTAGAGATGAAGGGTGGTCCCTGCGCCGTCATTGATGGCGTGGGTGCGATTGGGATATTCCATGAAATCGACCGGCTTATCGAGTTCGATCAAGCGGTTCAGCAGAAGTTCGGAGCCGGAATAATGGACATTGTCGTCGCCGGAGCCGTGAACCAGAAGCAGACTTCCTCGCAGAGCCTCCGCAAAATTAATGGCTGAGCTGTTGCGATAGCCGCCCACGTTTTGAAGCGGCAATCCCATATAACGTTCTTGATAAATCGTGTCGTAGAGACGCAAGTCGGGAACGGGCGCGATGGCCATGCCGACTTTGTAAAGATCCGGAGCGCGAAACATCATGCTGAGAGTGCTGGTGGCACCGCCGCTCCATCCCCAGATGGCGACGCGCGACGGATCTGCGAAATCATGCGAGCGCAAGAATGCCTGAAGAGCGGCGGACTGATCCTTGACGATGACAGGTTGAATCGCGCCATAGACAATTTTGCGCCACTCGCGGCCTTTCGGCGCGGGCGTGCCGCGATTGTCAAAGCTGACGACCACATAGCCAGCAGCGGCGACAGCGCGATTGAAATAATAATTCCAGGAAGCCCACTCATCGAGCACGGTTTGCTCCGCGGGCTCTCCGTACACATAAACGAGGAGCGGGTATTTTCTTGCGGGATCAAAATGCGGGGGCTTCATCATCCAGGCATCCAGTGTGACGCCCTCGCCGATGTCGAGCTTAAAAAATTCGGCAGGAGTCTGCAGAAGGACGGACGCGTTCGAGCGCAGAGCGGCATTATCTTCCAGGACGCGAGACGAGCGATGGGCGGGAAACTCCACCAGGTCGGTCACCGGCGTAAGGTCGGCTCGAGAATACTGGTGGAAGGCCCAGTGAGAATCGGGAGAAATATCGTAGTAATGCGTGCCGGGAAAGGTGGGTGGAGTTACACGTTCGGGAGTTCCGGAGCCGTCCAAGCGGGCGCGATAGAGATATTGTTGCGTAGCGTTGTCGGGAGAGGCGTTGAAGTAAAGCCAGCCAGAATTTTCGTCCGGCGAGTCCAGACCGATTACGTCGAAATTTCCGCGGGTGATTAGTTGAACGTGTTTGCCGTCGCGAGAAACAAGGTAGGCATGGCGCCAGCCGTCGCGTTCGCTAAGCCAAAGAAAATCCGCGCCATCGTGCAGCCAGGTGATTTTCGGCATCACGTCAACCCAGGCTGGGTCGTGGTCCTGAAATATCGAGCGGACTGCGCCGGTGGCGGCGTCGGCAAGAAGAACGTCGTTGGTATTTTGCAGACGATTCAGATGCTCGATGGCGAGGTCGTTGGAATTCGCGGCCCAGTCCATGCGAGCGATGTAATTGTTACGCGGGTCGCCGGGAACCTGCATCCAACGCGTGGGACCACCGGCGACGTCCACAGCACCGACACGCACGGAGGAATTGGTGGTACCGGGAATTGGATAAGCGATATCGAGAACCGAGGGATAGCGGCCGAGGCCGGGATACGGGAATCCGGTTACGATTTCGCGTGGAGCGCCAAGATTGTAGATCAGACGAAAGATCTGTACACCGGTGGTGTCGAATTGCCAGTAGGCAATGTGACGGCCGTCGGGACTCCAGCGAAATGCATCGCGAACATCAAGCTCTTCTTCATAGACCCAATCGGAGGTGCCGTTGATCAAGGTGGCGGAGCCATCGGTGGTGAGCGGCAGGATTTTGTGGGACACGAGATCTTCCACATAAATATTGTTGGCGAGAACGTAGGCGACTTGGGAGCCATCGGGCGAGAATTTCGCAAACATCAGGGAAGAAGCGGGAGCATCGCCTCCCAGTTTTTGAAGGACGCAGGAGTCCAAGCTGAGCACCCAATAATCGCCGCGTGTATTTAGCCTCCAAACCTGGACGGAATTCGTGTAGATGAGCAAGCGCGTTTTGTCTTTGGACCAGGCGTAATCTTCAATGGTTAGCGGAACTTTGTCGCCCGACGGAATTAATTTTTGGGCAGAGACAAGGACATCACGTTTTCCGGTTGCGGTTTCGTAGCGAACGATATCTTGAGCATCTTTGTTGGCTGAGGAGGTTTCCACCGTGGTGTAGGACTGGCCGTCGTTGAGCCAGCGAGCGGGGCCGAAAGTTTTAACTTCGAAGTCGGTGGAAGCGAAAAGGCGATGGAGAAGTTTGTCGGAATCAGCGGAGATAGGGGAGGCCGAGGGTACGTTTTGGGCGAGCGTCGGAGCGGTATAGGCGTTGGAGAAAGCCGCGAGAAACAAGAAGAGAAGAGCTCGCAGCAAGAGCCAGGGCCGAAAAATTCCGAACTTCCTTGAGTTGGAAACGTTCATGCATTCTCCCGACTTTTACAACGGCGTGCCGTTTACTTTGTGAAATTACTCTCCAGGATTTTTCGGTCCTTAGTGGGCTGAATCGGCCGCGCGTTATCGGGATAGAGCTTCGCGAATGCCGCGATTTGAGCGGGAGAAAGTTCGACGGGAGTTTTCATCACGAACCATTTCACGTCACTGCAGGGAGGAATGGTGAGCGAGCCGTCGAAGGTGTAGTAATTGTGATCGGCAGGGAGCAGATCGGCGGCATCGATCACAACTTTTTTGAATTCGACTTCTTTGTCCACTTCCTTGGGGATGTGCGCCCAGATGTCGCGAATTAGCGGATTTTCTCCTCCGCTTTTTAGCAGAACGGCTATCGCGATGACGTGGCCGTCCGCACTTATGTGGACCAAATGAAGGACCATATCGTATTTCTGGCCGTTTATTTCTTCTTCGCTGGGATGATGAAAATGAAACTGCACGAGCGGATATTGTTTGCCGTCGACAGTAATGCTACTGCCGGATTCGTATTTCACGAGGATGGTATGGCCGTTGTTGACAATTTTCATGGGGGAAAGCTTGTAATCAAATTGAATGGGTTTTAGATCGGCCAGCTCCGCGCCTTTGATATCGATGGGGGATTGGCGCTGTCCGGTCTTGCAAGCCGCATAGGTGGGGTCGAGATCGCCCCAGCGCTCAGGACCGTCGGGGCCGGAATAACTCCAGTGAGGAGCGCCGCCGGCGTGTTGTTGAGCAAACGCCGGGGTGATAACGAAAAGCAAGATGGCGGAGAGTGCCGCCAAACCCGTCAGCGAAACTGCGATGCGAATTTTCATGGGTGTTCCTTAGTTTGTGATCCCGCAATCTCGAAATGTAGCGGCGTTGGACGGCCATAGCATCCCATTGTGCGGTGAAATCTTCAACGTCGTTGCGCATGAAAAGTTGACTCGGCGCGGGCTCTACAGCAGAGTTGGCCGTGCTCCGGCTTCAATAACGGCAGTATGGAATGCAAAAAAGCTTCCCGGATTAGAGAAGGCTCATGCAGGATTGGCGCGTGAAAACTGAAACTCTGGTGATCGTGAATCCGGCAGCAGGCGGGGGACGCGCTTTGCGCGCTGAAGCTCCCGTGGCGAAGCTGCTACAGATGCGTGGGCATGCAGCGGATTTTGCGCATTCTAAAAGCTCCGAGGATTTCCGCGAACAGGCGGAGCAGGGCGCTCGCGAAGGATATCGTTACGTGGTGGCTCTGGGCGGAGATGGGGCGTTTCATTATCTAGTGGAGGCGATCCACGAGACGGAGGCGGTGGCGGGATTTCTTCCGGCGGGCAATGGGAATGACATTGCAGCGGACCTGGGGATTCCAGCGAATCCGTTGGATGCGTCGGAGGCGTTCTTGAAGTCGGCGCCGAGAGCGATCGATCTGATTCGTGCGCAATTCGGCGATGGCCACACGGCGCACTACATAGGAGCGGGCGGGATGGGATTGGATGCCGAGGCTGCGCATTTAGCCAATACGAAGTTCAAACGGTTGCCGGGCGTGACGAGATATCTCGCTGGAGCCGTGTGGGAATTCTTTCACGGAGGCACGATCGGACTACACGCTGAAATAGACGGCGTTGCGTGGGAGGGGCGCGTTCTTTTTGTGGCGGTCGCAAATTCGACGCGGTATGGATCAGGTATTCGGATCGCGCCGGAAGCAAGAATGGATGACGGATGGATCGAGGTTGCGTTGGTGCAAGAAGTTAGATTGACCAGGCTCGTGGAAGCGATTCCGATTGTTTTGACGTCGGGAGACTTACGCGGATTTCCGGAAGTACGGCGGTGCCGATGCAAGCGGATCGTTTTGCAGACAGAGCGTCCCTCGAAGGTACATGGAGACGGCGAGCTGCTTGGCGAAACTCCTGTGGAACTTACGGTGCTGCCGAAAGCCGTGCGCGTGATGACACCGAAGGCGCGTGAGGATGAGAGCAGATGAAGGCCGGCGCTAGTCCTTTTTCTTCTTGGTTACTTTGAGGGTCACTTCAATATCGCGTCGGGAATCAAAACTTGAAATAATGCGGTTGGAAGACGTCAGGTCACCATGCTCGGCGTGAATTTCATAGTCGACGTTGGGGTCGAGTCCACTGAAGCGATACTGGCCTTTGTCATCGGCAAAAGAAGTCTTCACTGCTTTCGTTTTAACGTTTACAAGATAGATGACGCTGGAAGGAACAGGATTTTCATCTTTATCTTCGACCAGACCGTGGACAACGCGGAGCTGAGCTTCGGCCTTTTTTTCGTCTTTGGTTTGCGCAGCGGAGGGCAAAGCTGCGAGAAGAACTAACAGAATCAAAAGTGCAGAGCGAACGCAGCAGCGAGTTGTCATGAGTGCGGACCGGTGTGGTCGCCCAATCCTTGATTACCCGAGTGCGTGAGAGCGCGCGATAAGGCAGGAGCAGATAGAGGAACATAAAATTTCAGCGAATAGGTTGGCATCACCGAGATTCCGCCATCCGAGCTAAAACCGCGGAAGAGAAGAGTAGGAAGACGGTCGAGGACAATCATTCTGCTTCTTCTTCCTCTTCTTCTTCCTCGACCACGGCTTCTTCGTCGGAGTCGTCTTCGTCTTCTTCTTCCTCATCCTCATCTTCGGAAATGGCGATGAGATGAACCGGATGAGTCTGAGTCACTTCGAGTTCAGCGTCACACTCGTGGCAGCTCAGGATTTCGCCTTCTTCCACTTCGTCTTCGTCGAGATCAATTTCGGCGTCGCATTCGGGACATCGGGTCACGGATTTCTCTCCTTCCAAAGGCCGGCTTGCGCCGACGAGCGTATTATATAACGCCGGTGTCAAGCTTTCGCGAGGAGGAATGCGTAAAAGTGTCCAGCCGAGAATATCCAGAGCGTCCGCTGGTAGGGGTAGGAGGAGTGGTGTTAGCCGAAGATCGCGTGCTATTAATCCGGCGCGGTGGGCCGCCGCTGGAGGGGGAATGGTCGATTCCAGGGGGAATGCTCGAATTGGGAGAATCGTTGCGCGATGGAGTGCGGCGCGAATTGGCAGAGGAAACCGGCTTGGAGGTGCGGGTTCACGATTTGATCGAAGCGTTTGATCGCGTGACGACGGATGCAGACGGCAAGTGGCGCTATCATTTTGTGATATTGGATTATTTGTGCGAAGTAGTGAGTGGAGTGCCGCGAGCGGCAAGCGACGTGGTGGATGTGGCTTGGGCGCACGAAGATGAATTAGAGAGATTTTCGCTCACCCCGACGGCGACGCGCGTGATTAAGAAAGCGTTTGAGATGGCGCGATCACGATGACGGAACCTACGGCGAGCGGCCAATGGCGGCCTGGACTGCATGCGCACAAGCAGGATTGAATCTAGCTGGCTGCGGCTTCGGCCAGTTTTCCGAAGCGGCGCTCGCGTTTCAGGAAATCTTCAACGGCTTCGGCCAGATCGGCGGCTTCGAATTCCGGCCACATTCGCGGGGTGAAATAAAGTTCAGCGTAAGCGCACTCCCAGAGCATGAAATCGCTTAAACGACGGTCGCCTCCGGTGCGGATCAAGAGATCGACATCCAGCGTCGGGCCGGAGGTGTGCATTACTTCTCCGAGGCGCTTGGCGAATTCGCGCTGGGATATTTCGAGGCTGGAGAGCATCCAGCAGGAGGCGCGAAGAATCGCGTCGCGCGCGGAATAATCTATGGCAATACGCAGTTCCAGAGTTCGGGCGGAAGCGGTGGTGCGCTCGGCGGAGTCGATCGCTTGGGAAAGAGTGAGGGGAATGCGATCACGGCGGCCAATTATGCGAAGGCGTATGCCTTCGGCGGCGCATCTTCCAGCGTCGTTTCGAAAAAAAGCTTCGAGCAAGGCGAGGAGTGAAGATACTTCGTTTTGGGGACGGCCCCAGTTGTCTGAGGAAAAAGCATAAAGCGTAAGGGTGCCGATGCCGAGTGTGGGAGCGGCACGGACGATGCGACGCACGGCTTCGACTCCGGCGCGGTGGCCTTCCGAACGCGCCAAGCCACGTGTTGCGGCCCAGCGACCGTTTCCGTCAAGCAGAATGGCAACGTGAAGCCGTGGATTTATTAAGTTCAAAGTACTTTTATTCATAAAGTAACCACCCAAAATTTTTTACAGCATTAACGTTCGCGCGTAGCCTGAATTAAAGCTTCCATATGATTCAAATATTTCTCGAGGGCGCGACGGCCGGCAGCGGAAAGGCGATATTCCGTCTTAGGCAGGCGTCCGGCGAACGATTTCGTGCAGCTGACGTAGCCAGCTTCTTCGAGCTTGCGGGCGTGAACGCTCAGATTGCCGTCAGTGGCGCGCACAAGTTGTTTCAGTTCATTGAAAGCCAGAGAAGAGTTCACAGCCAGCGCGCTGACAATCGCGAGACGTGTACGCTCGTGAATCAGGCGATCGAGATCGGAAGCAGAAGGCTCGCTTGAACGAGCATGAGGCGCAACGCGCTTGGGAGATTCTTCGCGCTCGGCACGATAGGTTGCAGATTTACCCGCCATATTTCCTCGCAATGACCGCGCCAAAAATAATGTGAAGCGCTCCGAATCCCGCGGCCAGAAAAAGATTGCCCCAGTGCCAGGGGCAGAAAAGCGCAACCGCTCCCAGCACCATGAAACAGAGGCCCATCAAAGGGACTACACGAATCGAAAATGCGCCGCCGGTTACCACGCCCGTTCCATACAATAGCAACCATTCACCGGGGATGGCGCCGACTACCCCGGTGCGCAATTGAAGCGCGGTCAGCAAGACGCCGACGAGCAACGGGGGTGCGAAACTGTAAACAAAACGCCTGCCGGGTCCGGAAAAAAGGGAAGAACCGGAAGCACGGGCTTTTGAGTAAGTGGTCCAGGCAGCGATGGCGATGGCCAGAACAGCTTCCGCAATCCATGTCAGTAGCCAAGCGATTGGAGAGGCTTGCGTAGAAGCGATTGCTGCCGCTCCGAGCGCGGTGATGCCCATGGCTACGCCGCCCCATCCGGGGACTGCGGTGAAGGAGCCAGCTCGCTCCATGGTCTCGCGAATAAAGCGCAGATTATCGCGGGCGTGATCGTCCAGCGCGCGAGGCTCGGCAGGGCGCGGTCGGATTGGATCAGGATTAACCATGAGTAAAGGATAGCTCAACACCAAGGTATGTGTAAAGTACTTTGTTTAATAAAGTGACCGGTTGCCCAAGAGGGATTTACAGAAGATTCTCCCAAATCACTTGTAAGCTTTGGAGGGCGAGATTATTCTCGGTGCGTCGGGAATATGGGAGGTGACAATGAAACCGAATCATTTTTTATGGTGTGCAACTCTGCTCGCTTTCATGCCTTTTATTGCAGCAGCACAGCAAGCAAGCGCGCCGGAGGCAAATCCGGTATCGAATGCAGTGCGCTATAGCGTGGAACGAGCTTCGAAAAATATGGTGTCGGCAGCGGATGAGATGCCCGCGGACAAGTACGGTTTCCATCCGACGCCGGCGCAAATGTCGTTCGGAAAGCTGGTCTCGCACATGATTGGATCCAATTACGGCCTGTGCTCGAAAATTTCGGGCATCCCGGCGCCGACAGAGGAGAAACCGGGCGAGACGGATCCGAAAGACAAATTGGTGAGTTCGTTAAAAGCTTCGTTCGATTTTTGCACGCAGGGTTTGGCGAAGGTGGACGATTCCAATCTGGGCGAGCAACTGACTGTGTTCGGTGGCCGCAAGCTCTCTCGCGCAGCAGCGATGATCGCATTGACCAATGATTTCGCGGATCACTACAGCATGGCGGCGATTTATCTACGACTGAATGGGTTACTGCCGCCAACGGCTCAAGCGAAATAGCGAAACCCGCTAGATCTTACTGGGTCGTTTCGGGTAACGCCCGAGGATCCAGTTCCAGCGGATGATGAGGAGATCGAAGAACATCATTAGACTGTCGCGCACCATGTGGACCTTGGTTGCGGGGTCGTGGGCCCATCGCACCGCAATTTCGGCGGTCCGCAGGCCGTGACGTTTCGCGAGGAAGAGTATCTCGGGGTCGAAACCAAAGCGTTCGATACGCTGTTGTTCGAAGATGATGCGTGAAGGTTCACTCACGAAAGCCTTGAATCCGCACTGGGTGTCGCAGAAAGGCAAACCGAGTAAGATTCGTACAAAGCCATTAAAAATCATGCCGGCGAGCTCGCGCAGCCGCGACTGATGCATGGTGATGAGGGAGCGGTCGAGAGCACGGGAGCCGATGGCGACATCGTTGCCCGCGTCGATGGCGGCAAGAAGCTTTTCGCACTCTTCGATTGGCGAAGATAAATCGGCGTCGGTGAAAAGTGCGATGCGGCCACGTGCTTCCAGCATTCCGTGACGGACGCTGAAACCCTTTCCGCGATTGTCTCCATTTGAAATCAAGCGGACGGAAGGCATCTCACGCGCCCATTCTTCGGCGACGCGAGCGGTATTGTCGCGCGACCCGTCGTCCACAAGCAGAATTTCAATCTGACTTGGCGAAATGTTTTTGCTCGCAAAATAATCTCGGACGCGAGTGAGTGTGCGGGGCAGGCGCGACTCTTCGTTGTACGCGGGAATGATGATGGAAAGGTCGGGCGAGGGAGTCATTCCCGCGGTGAACCGTGCGCTATTGGATGCCAGCCAAAGTGACCCAGCAGAGGGACGAAACGGCAGGCGAAAAGAGACTCCTGAGAAGTAGAACCCTTACGCTTGACTATGCGAACCAATTCCTGATGATCCGATTTGCCCACCGGAATAACCAGGCGGCCGCCTTCGGCCAACTGTCCGATTAAAGGCGGGGGAACTGTGGGGGCAGCCGCGGCTACCAGGATAGCTTCGTAGAGTCCGACGGGCAGTCCTGGCAAGGAGGTAGCCGGGGGCCAGCCCATTGAGCCGTCCCCTTCCTCTATGCGGACATTTGTATAACCGAGACGCGACAAACGTTCGCGCGCCTGAGAGGCGAGTTCGGGTTGCGATTCAATGGCTGTGACATCGCGCGCCAAAAGCGAGAGGATTGCGGCCTGATATCCGGAACCGGCGCCTACTTCCAAGACGCGCTCGGTACCTTGGAGAGAAAGAGCTTCGGACATGGCTGCTACCATGAAGGGTTGCGATATGGTCTGGCCGCTTCCGATGGAAAGTGGCTCGTCAAAATAGGCTGAAGAGGTTTGGTCGGATGACACGAAGAGGTGGCGCGGAACGGAGGCCATGGCGTCGAGCACCCGCTGAGAAGTAATGCCGCGCGCGCGAAGCTGACGCGCAACCATTTCTCGCCGCGCAATTTCGAACTTGTCTTCGACCCCGGAACTGCGATTAGCCGTGCTACTCATGCTCCGCAAAAGCTACCACAGGCTTGCGTAAGGTTGCTACCTGAAGGGTTCGTTACTGACAGCGTATAAATTGCATCTATAGGCGGTGTTCGATACGATTCCAAAGATACATGCGTCAGGGCGGTTGCCCGGACCATAAAACAGGAGAATGAAATGAAATTTCGGAATGCCCTGATCGCTGCCGTGCTATTCACGGCGGGCCCGGCGCTGGCGCAGACGCCCCTGGGCGGCACGCAACAAAAACCGGCAACTGCGGCTCCGGTTCAACCAGGGCAACCTGCGGCGAAACCCACGGGAGCGGACTCGAAAGCGCCAGCCGAAAAACTGGATCCAGCGAAAGAAGCGGCTATCCGGCACTTGTTGGACGTCACCGGCGAATCGAAAGAGGGTGAAAACATTAATTCAGGTATGACCGGGCGGGTCCACGATGTGATGAGCCGCGTGCTTCCGGCAGATCAGTTGCCGAAGTTCATGGATACATTTTCACAAAGATTCACCGCCGGCGCACCGCCCGGTGCAGTGACTGACGCCGTAGTGAGGATTTATGCCGAGCATTTTTCCTTGGAGGACATTCAGGGAATAACCAAGTTCTACGAATCGCCCGTAGGACAGCGAATGGTGAAAGAGATGCCGGACGTGGTTCGCGACGCGCAGGACGCCGGGATGCAGATGGACCAGAAAGTAGTGATCGCCGTGCTACGAGGAATGTCAGACGAATATCCGCAGCTAAAGCAAATGCTGCCGCCGGATCCAGACCATCCAGCTCCGGCGCCAAATGCCGGACCCGATCGAGCTCCGGGCCCAGGAACTCCGGCTCCAAATTCCGTTCCGGCTCCAGCTCCGGCTACCAAACCTAGTCCGCCGCAGCAATAATCGATTGTAAGCGTAAGAAAGGAGCTTGCTGATGCCGCGAATTTTTGGAGGGAACAACCGGGTGCGAAAATCACGCAGGTTGTGGGCCGGAATTGTTGTTCTGATTGCCGCGGCAGGGTTGGCAGCGTTCGGCCAACAATCGCCGCCTGCCAAGCAGGCTCCTATCACAGTGTCGGCAGCGATTAGTTTGAAAGACGTGCTTGACCAGCTTGGGCGCGAATACGAGCGAGACAATCCCGGGGCGAAAGTTACTTTTAATTATGCGGGATCTGGGACATTGCAGCATCAAATTGAACAGGGCGCGCCGGTGGACATATTTTTTTCGGCGGCGCAGAAGCAGATGGATACATTGCAATCCGCTGGACTTATTCTCGCAGATACTCGCAAGAACATCGTGGCGAACGATTTGGTGCTAATTGCGCCATCTGCTACAGACAATATCCACACGTTTCAGGATTTAGCGAAAAGTGTGGTGAAAACTGTCGCGCTTGGGGAGCCCGCCACGGTGCCTGCGGGAATGTACGCGCAGCAGACTCTGGAACATCTGGGGTTGTGGACGGATGTGCAAAAAAAGGCTGTGTACGCGAAGGATGTGCGGCAGGTGGTAACGTTCGTGGCCAGCGGAAACGCCGACGCTGGGTTGGTGTATCGCACCGACGCGCAAACTTCGCCGAAAATTCGAACGATTTTTACGGCTCCTCCCAACTCACACGATCCGATTGTGTATCCCGCAGCGGTGTTGAAAAACTCCAAAGAACCGGACGCCGCGAAAGCCTTTCTGGGGTTTTTGGAAACACCCCACGCGCTGGAGATTTTCAAGACCTACGGCTTCAACGATCCGAATAATCCGCAAGGAAAAATCTGAACCGGGTACAATCCTGCGGATGGATTGGTCTCCTGTCTGGATATCGCTGGCGACGAGCGTAACGGCGACCGCAATCACGCTGGTAGTTGGACTGGCCGCAGCGGTCTGGCGAGAGCGAAATAGCAGCCCGGCGCTGGCGCTCGTGGATGGAATTTTCCTTTTACCTCTCGTGTTACCTCCAACGGTGGTTGGCTTTTTTCTTCTACTGCTCTTCGGACGACACGGCCCGCTGGGCAAGCTGCTGCTTCATTTTGACGCTACGGTTGTTTTTTCCTGGCCTGCCACTGTGATCGCTGCCACCGTTGTTTCGTTCCCGTTGATGTACATAACCGTGCGCGCGGCTCTGGAACAGGTGGAGCCTGGCCTGTTGCAGGCAGCGCGGACATTAGGAGCCTCGGAGTGGCGCGTTTTCCGTGAGATTGTGCTGCCGCTGGCGTGGCCAGGCGTTCTGGCGGGAACCATACTTTCTTTTGCGCGGGCGCTGGGTGAGTTTGGCGCGACATTAATGATCGCCGGAAATATTCCAGGGCGAACGGAAACGATTCCGATTGCCATTTATTTTGCGGTGGAAGCAGACGACATCCAACGAGCGTTGTATTGGTGCGCTGTGGATGTGGTTATTTCGCTCGCGCTTCTGAGCGGGCTCTATTGCTGGACGCGCACGCAAGGCTTTGGACGCGCGCGCCGATTGGCTCGTTGAATGGCCCTCGAAGTTCAAATCGAAAAAAAACTTTCGGACTTTGAACTGAATGTTGCATTTACAGCTTCCGAGAAGCCACTGAGCATTTTGGGACCCTCCGGCGCGGGCAAAACGATGTTGCTACGATGCATCGCGGGATTGGAGCGTGCCGATCGCGGTCGCGTCGCACTGAAGGATCGAGTTTTATTCGACTCAGATCAAAACATTCGAGTTCCCGCACAACGAAGACGAATCGGGATGGTGTTTCAAAATTACGCGCTCTTCCCGCATCGAACGGTTACAGAAAACATCGAGTTTGGATTGCATGGGCTTCCCAAAGAGAAAAGAGCGGCACGGGTGACGGCGCTCATCGAACGTACACATTTGAAAGAGCTAGCCAATCGTTATCCACGCACACTCTCTGGCGGCGAACAACAACGAACGGCACTTGCGCGGGCGCTGGCGATCGACCCGGAAGCGCTGTTGCTGGATGAACCGCTCTCGGCATTGGACACGCATTTGCGGAGTCAGGTGGAAGCACAGCTTCAGGAAGTATTTTCCACGTACCAACGGCCTGCGCTTTTGGTTACGCACAACATCGAGGAAGCGTATCGACTGGGCGAGCAGCTTCTGGTGCTCTCGCGTGGGCGAATGGCGGCGTATGGACCGAAAGAAGAAATCTTTCGACACCCTCCTTCGCGCGAAGTGGGGCAATTGACAGGCTGTAAGAATTTTTCGCGCGCGAGAATGAACCCGAACGGAAGTGTGGAGGCATTGGATTGGGGTTGCAAGGTTCGCGTGGACCAAGCACTTTCCAAGCAGCCGGCGTATGTTGGTATAAGGGCGCATCATATTGATTTTCTGGAAGCGAGGACTGGAGGTGAAGCGTCAGAGAACGTCTTTCCCTGCTGGTTGGTTCGAGCTTCGGAGACGCCTTTTCGCGAGACACTCTATTTGCGACTTCAGCCGCCCGGCGAAGAGGCGGCCTACGATTTACAAGCCGAGGTGTTCAAGGAAAAATGGCTGCGCTTCCGCGATGTTCCCTGCCCCTGGCATGTGCGGCTTTCGCCAGAATCACTCTTCCTGACGCCGGAGTAAGTTAGCCGAGGTTACTTAGTTGAAGTGCTTCACGAATTTAATGTCGAGTGCGTAGCTGCCGTTTATATCGCGGAGGAAGATAATGGAGACGTCGCGTTTGAGATGGTATTCCACTTGGATGAGCTGTTCCTGATCGGATGCGGCGTTCGAAGAATATGTGATAGTAAGGTCACGGGAAACTTGTTCCACAATAGTAACGCGCGCGGCGGCGTTGGATTCTGTGGCGGTGCCGGCGAGAAACGGGTCTACGCGAAACTGGCTAATGCCGAAGAGTTTTTCGATGCGCCCCCCGAATCCCGTTGAGATTGCTTCGGATAAAAGGGCGGTGGCTCCGTAGTTTTGGCCGGCCGATTGAGAGCGAAGGGCGCTCTCCTGTCCGGTGCTGCCCAGGGCCAGGAGAGCAACGATGTCGGAATCGGGCAGCGGTGGGTCAGAGCGATAGTTGAGCACAAGACGGCTGGCGGGGCCGGTGAAATTTATAGTGACCTGATATTGGCTGATGACCGAAGTGGCTTCGATGTTGAGCACAGGATCCAAGCGGAACGGGTTTGCAAAATTAATATCGCCGCGCGTGAGCGTAAAATTATTACCGCGGAATGCCATCTCGCCGCCGAGCAAGTGTATGTGACCGAGCAAAACGGGTCGATCCCAGGTGCCGCGGAGATGTAAATCGCCGTCAATTTCGACGTGAGCCCCGCCCCATTCGATGCGCGCTCCGGCGTTTGTATGTCCGGAAATGTCGAAGGTGAGATTCCGCATGAAGGCGGAGGTGGAAATTGCAACCACTCCGGTTTGGGCTGAGGACGCGAAGAAGGACGCCAAATCGACGCCTTGAGCAAAAAGCAAACGCTGGACTTGTATGCGGCCGGAAAGAATCGCGGCGTCTTGCGTTCCTGCCAATTGCAATGAGCCGCCGATCAACCAACTCATTCCGGGGGGATAGCGAACGCGAACCTGCGGTGTCACCGCGTTGATTTCGTAGCGCATAGGTCCTACGCCATAACTCAAGCTGCCGTTAAGCGTCAATTGTCCGCCGCCAGATTCAGCAGTGACACGATCGAAGAGCAAACGGCTTTGATCGAAGACGAGATTTCCGTTCACGTGGGATAGCCCGACGGGAAAATCGGAGTAGTGAGCCGAAGCGTCGCGGACGTTGGCGCGACCGGTGATGCGCGGTTTCGATATCGTGCCTTCGACGGAAGCGTTGACGTCCGCTTCGCCTTGCGCTTCCAATTCAGGTAAAAGTCCGGTGGCAAAACGCAAATTTATGCCCCCCGACAAATTCAGATGAAGGGGACGATCACGATCGAAACGCGCCGAGCCGGTTAACTTCATATCCGTATTGGGGCCGTGAATATGCGCTTGCTCGATGCGTACTTCGTTACGGTGATAGACAATCTGGATGGGGCCTTCGTTCTGAAGTTGCACAAACTGATAGTCAAAAGAGATATCGGAAATATTCACTTTGACTTCGATGGAATCGGGTTTCCGAAGCGCGCCCGAAATCGTAAATACACCGTTCACAACGCTTGGGCGCGTTAGATCCTTAAGATGAAGACCCGCGGTGATGAGGGCATCCAGGTCAAATTCTTTTACAGTAAGATTTCCGGAAATTAGCTCGTCTCCCGTGAGGCCGACATCGAGCTGGCCCGTTAGTTCTCCTTTGGACATTTCGGAATTAACGGTCACGTGAGCATTCTTTCCATCCGATTCAACCTCTGCGCGAAAATCACCTTCTTTGTCGGCCCCGACAGTGAGTCCCACCAGACGGATATTTCCGTTGGCAATGGGAGTACGAATAGGTCCATGCCCCTGCACGTTGAACTGAAGTTGTCCCCCGATGGGCAACGAGGATTTCTGCAAAACTGCGATTTTTTCGAGGGCGATCCCGGTACCATTGAGATTAAATTCGACGGTCTGCTCCGCAGGATGATAGAGCACATCGCCCTTTACGTGTCCGGTGTCGTGGCGAAGGTCAGCCTGAGAAAGCTGAATTTCGTCACGAGTGTAATGTAGCTGAGCTCCAAGGCGATCGAAGCGATAACCGCTCGCTACTATATCTTCGAGAACAATATTTCCATCCAGGATAGGAACTGCGCTCGTTCCGCTGCCGTGAAAGCTACCGCTTAGAAGTCCGGTAACGGGATAGTTCGTGCCAAGCATGGCTTGCAGGTCAGCGGTGGCGCCGTGTTCAACTTTGGCGTCAAGGCTCCAGTGGCTTGCCGGCACAAAACTCCAGTCGCCATCGAAATCTAAACGCATGTTGAGCGCTGCGGTGAATTGCCCTCGCCGGACCGCGGCATTAGACAAACTGAAAAAATCGAGTGAGTACTCCAGATCGCCTTCGATGCTGTCCCAATAAAGCGCGTCGTAATGTGCGTTGATTGCGCTGAAATGTCCGACGAACGTGGGACCAGCGATGGGGCCCAAGATGCGTCCTCGGAATGCGATGTCGCCGGCTTCACGGGCAGGGACGGCGCCGACTCCGCGCAGCTTGTTGATGAAGTCGTCCCACGGCACTAAGTCATGTGCGTTCAGTTTCAGTTCAAGAGCGGAATCACGTCCACCGAGGTAACCATCGAACTCGATTCTTGTGGTGGGCGTGGAGATCTGGCTTTGAGTGAATGTGGCGGTTCCGGCGTCATCGATGTAATCGTACGTTATGATTCCGGCAGCCTGGGTGATTCCCGGTGGCGTGTAGGACGAAGAAGTCCAGCGAGATTGGCCTTTGGAGCGGAAGTGCGCGAACGCTCCGGTCCAGGTGTTGGTGGAGACGACGTCCATGACGGAATCCCAATGCAGCGTATTTACGGGGAATTCCGGATTGTTCACTGCTGCGTATGCGGAAGCGAGACTGGCGCCTTGCAAGTGGGTTTCCGAGCGGACGGCCTGAGTCTTCAGATCCATTTCCAGGCGGCCATCAACGGTTCCCCCGAGGGCGCGGATTCCAAACTTTGGCAAGACTAGAAGCTCATGGGACAGATCGTAGTCGCCCCAAGTTACGATGCCGCTTGCGTGGAACCAAACATAAGGCAGACTGACCTTCTGAGCGGAGTAGTGGCCGCTCGCCGTCCAATCACTTCCGTCGTAACTGGCCTTGCCGGAAAAATCTGCGATGGCATCGGGAACCAGCGGCTGGCGAAAGACTGTACGGAAATCAACGAGAGAGACGCGTGCGCGATAACGGAAGTTCCAGTTGTGTTGTGAAAAACTGGGCAGCTCGGCGCGAAGATTGAGTTCAGAGTGTGGTAATTTCCAGACAAACTCGTCGAGCTCGAAGGCGTTACGGTGGAGAGTGAACTTGGCGGAGAGATCGGAGCGGAAGGCAGCATCCTTGCGCTCGGTAATTTCCACCTGTTTCCATTGAAGGTTTCCAATGTAGGAGTCGGCGCCTTGCGCGGCGGCTTCATAATTCAATTTGAATTCAAAGTTCTGGCCTCTTGCTGTGAGCGGCACCCGACGGTCGTTAATCAACGCGCTGCCATCTCGCAGTTCCAACCATCGGATTCGCAAATCGAAAAGACTCTGGCGCCAGGATTCGGTGGCGGCAATTTTTGGAGTGGGCAGGTTAGTTTGGCCGTTCTCGTCAAATTGAATTACAAGCTGTGGACGATCAATTACCAATTCGCTCAAGGCAAATCGCCGGTGGAAGAGCGAGAGAACCGTCACTCCAACGTCCACACGGTCTGCGTGGAAGAAGGGCGGCTGGCCGGCAGTTTCCCGGCCATGGAGCGTCAAGTTCTCGCCGCGGGCGGTTAAGCGTAAGAATTTTAGATGGAACGCGCCGAGTTCCACGCGCGCCCCAGTCCGAAGCTGAAGCTGCTGCACGATTTGATCGCGGACCCAGCGTTCGAGAACGCCAGTCTCGTACAACCCGAACGTGATCAGGCAGACAACAATCAGGAAAGCGAGAAAATATAAGCTCCAGCGAGTTAGACGACGGGCGCTCACTAGGGACTCCGGTCGTTGACGATATCGATCTTCAATCGTTGCCGCGTATCATCCAGCCACTTTTCCGCGCGGTCGTTGATGGCGCGTTGAACGAGGACTTCGCGAATGGTGTCTTCCACATCTTCGAGAGGAGGAACGGGCTCATTACGAGCTTTAAGCTGGGCCGCGAATTCGTCGTCGTAATATGTTTCTATTTCTTTGTCGTCAACCTGAGCTGCGGCGCGGAAACGGTAATCGAGGAAATGCGCGAGATAGAGTTGCTGGGCCAAGATTCGTTTCACCGCCGCTTCGGTCAAATCCACTACGGTCAGACGTTTTTGGAATTCTTCAGGAGAAGGGAATTGTTTCACAAATAGCTGATAGGCATTTTCGATTTCGTCGGCCGACGGAAATGGATATTTTGCGGTATTGGCTTCGCCGCGCACGATCCACTGATCCGCTAGTTCACGTATGATCTCCGTTCGAGGTTTGGCTTTACCGTCGGAAAGAACCTGGAAAGCGCCCAATTCGTGGACTTCGCTTTCCAAGATGATGTCATCCTCAATGCGCGCCGCTATTCCGTCGATGGCAATCGCCGAGGAATCTTTTGTAGGCGTGGGCGGTTCGGGCTGAGAAGCAGATTGCGCTTGGGCCTGCATGGCTCGGGGTGCACAGAGCAAAGTCAACAATCCAAGGATCAGTATGCTGCGTGATGATGAGCGTCTCATAAGTGAGTCATCAAAAGATCGGGCCGATGTTGAACGAGAACTCGAAATGCGGCAGCCGGAAGAATTGCGGAACAGTTGACGGGGCAATGGTCGCCTGATATTCAGCGGGGTTGATTTGCCAACCGAAATCCACTCGAACCGGGCCGACGGGTGTCGGATATCGCAGGCCAAAACCTATCGTGTGCGAAAAATAATTCAGATTGGTAGTGGAAGACGGCTTCCAGGAAAGGTTTATGTGGTTTACGTCGCTATACACATTGCCGCCATCATAAAACAGCGTGCCACCTAACTTATTGCCGATGTAGGGCAGCTTCATGGGAAAGCGCAATTCCTGGTTGAAAACCAGAAGCGCCAGACCGCCGATCGGAAATCCGGTACAAGGATCGCGTGGGCCTGCTTCGTTCAGGCCGAAACCGCGCAGCGAGGTTGCGCCGCCGGAAAAGAAACGCTCGGGCAATGGAATAACTTGCTCGGTAACGGGGGGAGCGGTAGAGCTGCAATTTGTTGAGCCGCCTTCGGAGGGGCCACCTTCGACGGTTTGGCCGAGCGGCTCTTCAATACCAAAACGCGTCGCACGCGCGAAGACAAAAGCGCGTCCGAACGGATGAAACGAGGAGTTCTGAAAGAATCCGCGGAAGAAACTGGCGCTGGAGCCTAGTGACGTTGAAGCGAAGCTCAAATCGACAGTGTTAAAATTTCCGCGCGTGGCATCCGCAGGATTGTCACGGCGCTCGCGTGCATAAGTGATGCCAAATCCGGATACCAACGTGGGTTGGCTGAACAATGGAATTTCGTCTGGAGTAATGTGCAGATCGGAAGCAGTAACTCGACGGAAAAAATAGCGATAAAGCAGGGAGCTTGAGCGGCCAAGCTTTTCGGCGACCTGAAACGCGCCCTCGTATCGGACGGATGTAAACGTCTGAACGTCCTGCATCTTATCAGCCAAACCGATGAGTTGAACGCTGATTGTGGGATGTCCGCCAAAGTTGTCGGCCGTGTAACTCACGAGCGATCGATATTCGAGGGTGCTTACGCGAGCTCTGAAGGTGAGGGTTTGCGCCAAGCCGAACATATTCGACCGCGAAGCTTCGAAAATCAGGCGCGGGCTGGCGGCAATCACGGTGGCGTTGGGATCACAACTTTTACTCGAGTTGTTGCAACTAGCACCAATTTGCTGGACTTCAAATCCTCCTCCGTATCCGATGGTATAGCGCTTGCCTTCCTGTAGATCCACTACGACAGTTTTCTGCGGATCAGTGCCGGCCGGATTCTGCGGCTCGATCTGCACGCGATTAAATACGCCGAGGTTATAAAGGCGGCGCTGGGTCTCGACTACGTCACTCTCGCGTAACGGACCGTTCGGTTTGATTTTTACCTGACGCGAAATCACACCGGGCCTGGTGAATTGGTAGCCGGTAACCAAAACTCTTTCCACTTCGATGCGCACGCCCTCAGTGATGTGGTAGGTAAGCCGGACTTCGGTGGTTGCGGCGCCGGACGTTACTTCTTCCTGAAAATGAGCTTCGGGGAAGCCTTCGTTGTAATACATGGCCAGAACATTATTGCGGTCACTGGCCACGCTTGCCGGGGAATAGGGCTGGCCCGGCGAGGAGCCAATGACGCCGAGGAGAGCTTCCGTACTGACGACCTTGTTTCCTTCAATGTGGAGATCGTCAACCAACGTTTGCGGGCCTTCCACGATGGCGAAGGAAACGAAGAGGTTTCCTTTCTTGCCCTGATAGTTGTCATCGACCGAAGGAGTGACCTTCACATCGAGGAAACCGTTGGAAAGATATACGCCGCGAATGGAATCAGCATCGTCATTGACTAATTGTTGGCTAAAGCGGCCATTTGAACCGAACGAAGCGGGTTGGAGTTGTAACCTGCTGTCCAACAAATGTTTGTCAAAATATTTATTGCCGGTGAAGCCGACGCCGGCCAGGCGATATTTATCTTCAAGGGTAACCTTGTAGCTGATGACTCGCCCCTTATTGGTGGCATCTCCACCGGAAGTGAGCTCGACATTGGCATTGAAATAGCCTTGGCGTTGAAAATAATCGCGGAGATTGCGGCGCCCTTCCTGTAACAAATCTTCGTCCACGGCTCCTTCCGCATAAATCGGCAAAACTGTATGAAGCTTGCCTTTGCTCAGGTGCGCTCCGACGATTTCGATGCTTACGCGCGGACCTGCGGTCACTTCATACTTCAGAGATACAGAATCAAATTTTGGATCGTAAGGAAGCGGAGTAATCAATACTCCGGCGCCGAGATAACCTTGGTTGACCAGGTACTTCTTGAGGCGGTCGCTGGCCTTGGTAAGACGCGCGGTGGTGAGTTGATTCTTCACTTTGATCTTGGAACGACGAATAAGCTCATCGTCGGAATAGGGAGTTTTATTTTGAATGGCGAAGCTTCCAATCACGGCGCGGGGACCCGGATCCACTGTAATGGTTACGTCCATCTGGCGCGTGTCTTCATGAGGGGTTAGCGCCCATGTTACTTTTGCTTGAAAGAGGCCTTCGTTGCTGAGTGTATCTTTCAAATGGTCGATGGCTTCCAGTAGAGCGCTCTGACGGAAAGGTTCGCCCAAACCTAATCGCAACGCGGCCAAAGCAGCAGGCTCGCTGGGCGGATCTTTTAAGCCTAGTATGCGTATTGCGTTATTGAAGTAATTCCGGCGGACGAGAAAATCCAGGTGGACGCCTTGTGGGGTGAGTACGGCTTTTACCTGTATATCGGCAAAGTCGCCGGTGCGATACAGTTCGCGCAAAATGTCGCGTTCCTTGGCAATGTCAAAGGGTTCACCAACATGCAGAGGAAACGATGTTAGATGGGGTTCTGTCTCTTTTCCAGATTCATCCAGGATGCGGATTTCGGCCACGGGCTGGCCTTCTAACTTGGCTTCCTGGGCTCGTACGGGAAAGCAGAGAAGAAGAATGAAGGCTAGAACCGCGGCATCTATGGCAGCCAGGGCCGCGCACCGGCATAGTATATTCGACGAGTTCCAAGAAAGTCTCATTCGCCCAGAGGATTAAGAGGAAAGGTTAGCATGTCGCGTTGCCTGACAGACGCGAAAAGGCGCTATGATGAAGTTCCTGCTAGGAAACAGAAGATGAACAGCGAACAATCCGAAAAATACTCGCGGCAGATTCTATTCGAGGGCATTGGCGCCGATGGACAGGAAAAAATTCTGTCAGGAAGCGCAGTGCTGGCGGGTTGCGGCGCCTTGGGAACGGTAACCGCGAATTTACTGGTGCGTGCTGGGCTCGGACGCCTGCGAATCATAGATCGAGATTTCGTGGAGCTATCAAATTTGCAGAGGCAAACTCTTTTCGAAGAAGCAGATGTGCGCGAGCTTTTACCCAAAGCGGTCGCAGCGGAAAGGCGGCTGCGCGCAATTAACTCCGATGTACAAATCGAAGGGATAGTCTCCGATCTGGTTTCGGAAAATGCGGAGGAACTTCTGGCCGGGTTCACGGTGATTATCGATGGCACGGATAATTTCGAAACGCGGCTCTTGCTGAATGATGCGGCGTTGTCCTTGAACGTTCCGTGGATTTATGGAGCTGCGGTCGGAAGTTACGGCGTGACATTTACGATTCAGCCGGGGCACACGGCTTGCCTGGCGTGCTTATTGGAAACCCAGAAAGAGCCGAGCGATGCATCGGCGGAAGCTACATGCGACACGGCCGGGATTCTGAACGCGGCAGCGGGAGTGGTGGGTTCCATCCAAGCAGCCGAAGCGATAAAAATTCTAGCGGGGAAGCCGGAGGCGCTCCACGGGAGGTTGCTCTCATCCGAAGTTTGGACTGGGAAATTCCAATCCGTTGGAGTGTCGCGCAATCCTGATTGTCGCGCGTGTGCCCGGCGCGAGTTTTCCTACCTAGAAGGAGGGGCTCAGCCGCATATAACCATGTGTGGCCGCGACTCAGTGCAGATACACGAACGTGGCCGCAGATTGGACTTGGGAGCACTTGGACAGCGGCTCAAGAGTGGCTCAGTGTCGGAAGTACGAAACAACAAATTCTTGCTTCGCTTTCAAGTGGCTCCGTATGAGATGACGGTGTTTGCCGACGGTCGGGCCATAGTGAAGGGAACTAAAGATGCCGCAGTTGCACGGTCGCTCTATGCGCGATTTGTGGGAGCGTAGTGAAAGTGAATAGTTTCTGCTAATGAAGTACTTCGGAAACCGAATGCAGCCAGGTTCAGCCGGAGAAGTTCTAGCCTGAAAAGCGGCGAATCGCCGACTGGCGCATTGCAGCACGATCCATATTCTCCCGGGTGTTCATTAGTGTCAGTAGCGTGCTTAGAACCCGGGCCTTTAGTTCATCTGACATCGGAAATCCGCTGGTGGCAGTGTTGACTAGAATCTCGCCGCGCGCGGAAATTTTCTGCATAAATTCTACTTGGCGTTCGTGCTTGGTGTTTCCTAAAGCAGTTTCGCGGCGCATTTCCGCGCATTCGTTTTCGATAAACTGGGTGAAATGAAGGACGCACAAATGCTCTCCGACGAGCCCGGACGGCACGCCGACCTTACATCCTTTCGCGCTGCAAATCTCAGCCACAAACACACACCTGTTAGACGCTTTCTGGTTTGTAGCATTTTATGAGGAGTGAATTCCAGTTTACCTAAACATGGTGCGCTCGATTAGATAGCAGCAGTTAGGCCAATTTGGGAAGTGCGCGATAAGTCCATAGCCGGTTTCTCGGGACGCGATTAGTCACGATTGCGGTAGATTTGCCGTCGTGTTACACACGGACGCACTAATTATTCATCTTATTACACAAAGGCTACCAACATTTCCGTGCCTCACCTTACGCAACACGATGTGATGACAATGTTCCTAGCGCTCGCTGTCTTGCTGGGGACAGCTAAGCTCGCGGGTGAATTGATGCACAAGCTTGGCCAGCCGTCGGTTCTGGGCGAAATTCTTGCTGGAATCCTGCTGGGGCCGACGATACTGGGTCATTTCAAACCCCAGATATACGCGTTTTTGTTCTCCAGCACGGGAACGATGCCGATTGTGCTGGAGACGGTTACCACGATTGGAGTCGTGTTTTTTCTTCTTACTGCCGGGCTTGAGATCGATCTGCGCAGTATTTTTCGGCAAGGAAAAAGCGCGCTGCTGGTGAGTTTCTTCGGCGTGGTAATACCGTTCGGTTTGGGTTTCGCCTCCGCGTTTGCATTTCCAAACTTTCTGGGCGCTGGAACCGGGGCCAGCAGACTGGTCTTCGCTTTATTTGTGGGCACGGCGCTTTCCATTTCAGCGCTTCCAGTTATCGCAAAAATCCTGATGGATCTGAGCCTTTTGCGAACGGAGATGGGGACGGTGGTGATGTCCTCCGCGATGTTTGACGACTTGGTGGGCTGGATTTTGTTCTCCATGGTTCTGGGAATGATGAATGCCGGGCCGGAACATTCCATGAATAGCGTTAAGCGAACGGCTTTGTTGGTCTTCATTTTCGCAGGGCTGGCGTTGACCGTCTTGCGTTGGGTTATCGACAAAATACTTCCGGTAATTCAGGCGCACACCAGTTGGCCAGGCGGAGTCTTAGGCTTTATTTTTACGTTGACGCTGGCGGGGGCGGCTTTCGCCGAATTTGCGGGAATTCATGCGGTGTTTGGCGCGTTTATTATCGGAATTTCGGTTGGGGAATCCACACACTTAAGAAAGCGGACTTCCGAGCATATCCATTCGATCGTGACCAATGTGTTCGCCCCGTTCTTTTTCGCGAGCATCGGTTTGCGGACAAATTTCGTTGCGAAGTTTGACTGGAGGCTCACGCTAACGCTGATTGGCGTGGCTTGCCTGGGGAAATTGCTTGGCGCGGGGTGGGGAGCGCGACTGGGGGGAATGGATGGGCGCACCTCCTGGGGAGTGGGACTGGCCATGAATGCGCGCGGAGCGATGGAAATGATCCTGGGATTGCTCGCGCTGCAAGCCGGACTGATTCGCGAAACTATGTTCGTGGCGCTGGTGGTGATGGCCTTGTTTACGTCCATGATTTCGGCTCCGGCTATACACTTTCTGCTTCGAAGACGGCGGTCGTTGACGTTGAAAGACATCGCGACGAGCAAGCTTTTCCTTCCGAGCCTGGAAGAGCGGACCAAGCAAGACGTTTTGAAGCATATGTGCGAAGTGGCGGCGGACAGTGTTAACAACGCGCCCGAAAGGTTTTTGAGACTAGTGTTGGAACGGGAGAGGATAGTTCCAAGCGGCTGGGAGAACGGGTTGGCGGTTCCGCATGCGCGTGTGGGTGGGCTTCCTCATCCAATTGTGGTGATCGGCAAATCCGAGCGAGGCATCGATTTTGACGCGCGCGATGGGAAGCTCTCGCGACTGATCATTCTGATTCTTACAGGCGATAACCAATCGCAACATGATTTGCTGGGTGACGCGGGAGAATTGTTCAGCCGCAAGGAAGCAATCGATCAAGTGCTGAGCGCGGGGAGCTTCGTGGAATTGGTAGCGGCGTTAAACGCTCCGGTGAAATAATTCCCCCAAGCTCAGTCAAGTCCTACACATAGGAATTGCGGGTAAGACCTAGCGATCCGCCCTTGACTTCTTTTTCTTAAGAAATTGTATTTAAAAGACTTAGTGGGTTCTATCTGACGATCCTCCGGCTACCTTTCGGCATCTAATTTGGGTGCAGGCAGAGAGAGAATGAGTTAAGCACGTGCGTCGGTACCCTCCTGTGCTGAGTGGGCGCGGCCATCTGCTTCCCCTGTGGCTACGCCCACGAGGCGCGCGTTCTTCAAGAGCGGATCTCAAACCAGTTTAAAATTCTGCCGTGAGTCGAAGGGCGTAACTCCGCGAAGGTCCGATCGCGTTACCGGAGAAGAGTCCGCCGAAATCGATTACGTCGAGGACATTGGTCAAATCCTGCCCATCCGCCTGCAACCGCATATTCAAGCGATCAGACTTATAAATGCTTGCACCTGCGGAGGCATTCACCTGGAAAGACGGATAGATACGTCCGCGAGCGAAGTTAATGCGGCTCACGACTTGTTGGCCGTATACCTGTCTTACCCCGGCGACGCACTGGGGAAGGGTTTCGCCGTCGGGACACTGAAAATCGAATGGGAGGCCGGTGTCGTACTGGATGCCGCCTGCGATCCATAGGCGCGATGAAACTTGATAGCGGAGGCGGCCGCGGACGGTGTTGCGTTGGTCCTGAGAATCCGGAAAATGGCCTATTGTTGGTATAAGAGCATCGTTGCCCAAAAAGAGACCGCCCGTAACCGGGAACCACGCATTACCGACGGTATAGGAATAACTGACGTAGCCGGAAAAGCGCTTCCAATCGGGAACCGTAACTTTCGCTTCCGCGCCGTAAATAATGGCTTTTCTAAAGGCGATGGGAAAGCTGATGGTAGTGTTCTCGATCTGATCGTCATCCGCATAGTTGCTTACGACGCGGCGAAAATAGTTGGCATCAAGTCTGAGGTTTTTGAAGAAAGCCGTGGTTAAGCCTGCCTCGTAGTAATTTCCTTCCGATGGCTCGACGGGCAACTGCAAAGAGATGGGATTGAGCATAGTTGCTGCGGTTGAACTGGAAAGCAGGATGTTTCCGAACGAGGGGGTCTGAAAAATGCGGTCGTACGAAAAATGGAGCCCAACATCAGCGGAAGGGAAGTAACGCGAAATCGAGAAGCGCGGATCGACAGCTTGCCGATTGACTACAAGCTGATAATGATCCCAGCGTAAGCCGGCGTTCACGGTCCAATTGCCCAAACGGATTAGGTCCTGCACAAACGCGGATTGCTCGAGATCCGGGCGGTTTGCAGCGAACTCGAAAGTCGGCGGCGTCCCAGAATCAAATTGAGTAGGGTCCGTAATCACGTAGCGAAAATGCTCGTTCAAGAAAAGATTGTCTGACTCCACGCCGGCTTTAATTTCGTGGCATCCGTGAGTGATGGTGATGCTGCTTTTGAAATATCCTTCGCGAAACCAATTGTTCTGGAAAACTTCGATAGGGATGGAATTGGTATTGGAATTGAAGTCGTTCGAATTATCGCGCACCATTCCGCGAAAGTCGGCCACGGCATTCGAAGAGAAAGTGTGCTGATAAGAAACAATCCCCATGGTTTCGATATTGTCAGCGGTTTGGCGTTGACCGACAGCCTGCTGGATAAGCTCGTTGGGAACATCGTAGCGCGAGAGCTCATGCCGGACGATCAGGCTGAGGCGGTCCTTGGGCGTTAATTCGCGTTGATAGTGTAGCGAGAAATCGCCCAATGTGCCGGTGTTTGAAAAGTTCTGAGGAACTACCGGATTTAGATAGTGGTCCGTCATGCCGCCGCTGACACTGCCACCCAATGTATTTTTGCCCCAAACGTACTGACCTTGGACGAAAGCGCCCGCCGAGTCAAAACTGCCGCCGGAAAGAACGGTCTGACCGTGGAAGCCTGCCTGCGAGTCTTCCAGGGTATTCACCTCTACAACGCCGCCCATTTTTCTGCCGTACTCGGCGGGGATGCCGGCGGTGTAGATGGTCATGGACTGCACGTCATCCGCCTCGATTTCGGGACCGAAACTGGGAGAGCGGTTGTCGGTGAGAGGTATACCGTCAACCACGAACTGCGTTTGATATTCGGAACCGCGGGGATGAAGTACGGCGTTGCCTTCGTAAAGCCAGCCAGGCTGAGAATTGACGAGATCCTGCAAAGAGCGGCCGGGGGCGGAACTGAGACGGTCCTGAATCGCTTCCGAACCGATCTGGTTAACCGCACCGGCCTGATCGGGATTGATGAGTGTACTTGCGGCGTTCACTGTGACCGACTCGCTTATCGACGGCAGCTTCAACTGAATCGTGTAGTCAGTTGGAATTGAAGAACGGATTTGCACTGAGTCGGAGACGTCGGCAAAACCAGGCTGCTTGATTTCCAGGCGATACACACCATAGGGCAGGCGTTGCACTGTTAAAGCGCCGCGCTCGTCTGTGACAAAGCTATGCCGGTATTGGTTGGCTTCACTTGCGATTTCAATCGTACCTTTTATGCCGAGACCGGATGGATCGGTAACGCTGAGGCGTAGCTCGCCGTAGTTACTCTGGCCAAATGCGGAACCAGCAATCAAAAAGAAAAGGGCTACCCACTTCTTCACTCTGTGCGGCCTCGGTAAACAGAATCTCTAACTTGCCAAAACAAATTGGTTCCGAACGAGCGCAAAGGCTCTGCAGCATTTTAGACTGTCATGTGGATATTAGTTCTGCTGCGATTTTAGTGGTGTTTAAACGTGCCTGTAGGCTGGGTTCAAATGGTTCAAAACACGCGGACGGCGATGGTGAGCGACCCGACACATAGGTAACAGTTCGTACCGGACACATAGGTTACACTTTCCCCTTTTTTAGGGGAGGGAGTAATGCCGTGGAAGGAGTGTTCGGCAATGGATGAAAGGCTGCAGTTCGTGGCTCGCCGGCTAGCCGGCGAGCCCATGGCGGAACTCTGCAGGGAGTTCGGCATTTCCCGCAAAACCGGCTACAAGATCTTCGATCGCTACCAGGAATGCGGAGTTCAGGGGCTGAAGCCTTAGACATGAAGTACCCGGCCGAAGTCTATCAGCCTTCTACCCGCGCCTACACGGGACTGCCTGACATCGACTATCCGTTCCACGACAAGACTATTATCGTGACCAATTGCGGCCGGATCTGTCTCGGTCGCAAAAAGATTAACTTCAGCACGGTCTTTGCCGGCCAAG
>Ga0182015_10000079_pt1 | contig 125288 bp, 90 predicted proteins | sample 712P3MmetaG_FD_120478 | JGI IMG/M metagenome (GOLD analysis project Ga0182015, IMG submission 120478) | Permafrost microbial communities from Stordalen Mire, Sweden - 712P3M metaG | ecosystem: Environmental > Terrestrial > Soil > Wetlands > Permafrost | place: Sweden: Stordalen | collected...
ACCACCCGGAGCTATGCCGCAGACTGGACTATTTAGGTTTTGAATCTCTAGCGGACTGACACTTTCTGTTCAATTCGTCCAAAACCCGACTTGCATACACCAAGTCTTGTAATTCTAGATCGTTGTCTGCAGGCTCTCGGATCAAGTGCATTGCGCGTTCCCCTGCAGCGTTGCGCGCTTCCTGTACTCGTCGAGGAACAAGGTCCATATTCGTTTCAAGGACCGCAGCCTTGTATAGCTGCTTCCATGCCGTGAGGCATTCCTTGGATTCCCCGAGTATTCTGTCGATGTGGTTCTCAGGATCTGCCATAGCGTGAGCCGATCGATGCCGTTGCGGAGAAACTCGATTTGAAGGGGACTGTGTGTATGCGGGGTGAGCCAAAAGCTGTACGCTGATTAGAGCGATGAGCACGCCGAGCGAGAAGACGAAGGCATGGCATAAGTTTCCCCCTATGCTTTCAAGACGGACCCCGATTTTGAACCGGCTCCATGCTAGGAGTGCGACTACCGGCTGTCAAGATGTCCAGAGATCCTTTCTGATTGCCGAGATCGTTGGCGAAAACAGGCGTCTCATCGTTCACTTCACCTTCCGAAACTCTCGTTGACTTTGTCACGCACCTGTTGACTCCGAGAAGGCTTCAGGTAGCGCATCGTGCTCTCTATGTCCGAGTGTCCAAGCCACTGCTGCACGGTGCGAAGATCAACGCCCGCCCAGAGGCACCGAGTCGCGGAACGTAGCCCTGAATTTGTGGAGCCAAAACTCTTCCGGATACTGTTCCGCAAGCTGGGCGACGGTCTTCAGATCGTCGAGGAAGTTCATCTTTACCTTGCATCCCGAAGTGGGAAATACTAAATCGCACGTCTTGTCTGCCTTCGCCGCGCCCTCGCGCTAAAACGGCGGAAGCAAAGGCTCGTCACGCAACTGACGAAGCTCGGATATTCGTTTCAGCGAACGCCGATTCCGCCCCCAGGGGCGCCTTCGTAGCCTTGCTTTTTTCGAGGGTGTGGCAGGGGAGGCGGGTACCCCGCTCCCCTATGCCGATTTTTGGGCTCGCGCTCCCAGCCAACCGGGACTCGCGGAACTTTTTGCCTTCCCACGACATTATCAGTAGTGAAGGATTCAGGCGGGGCTCATGCAAGACGCACCGCCGGCGCTCGTTCCAGACTCGGAGGCGACAAAGCGAAGCGGCATGAACGGTACGCCAGGAAATCCCGACGCGGGGAAGTCTGCCACTGCGGAAAGCGATGAGCAGTTGATGGTCGCCTTCACCCTGGGGTCGACGGATGCGTTCTGCGAGCTGTTCTCGCGGTACAAACAGCCGCTGTTTGGATTTTTCCGGCGGCGCGTCGCCGATCCGGCCCAGGCGGAGGAGCTGACGCAAGAGACTTTTCTTGCGGTACTTCGCGCATCGTCACGCTACGAGTCGCGCGCCCTTTTTCGAACCTACCTTTATGCGATCGGCTTTAAGATTTTGCGTGCTCATCGCCGGAAAACGGCGTTTCGGGCAACGTTTCTGGGGCCAGCGGCTGGGGTTCGCGAGCTCGCCTTGCGTAACGCCATGGACGCGGAAGTGTGGCTGCGCCAAGCGGTGAGCAGACTGGAACGTCTGGATCGCGAAATTCTGTTGCTGCGTGAATTTGAGCAGCTGCGCTACGCCGAGATTGCCGAGTTGCTGCGTTTGCCCTTGAACACCGTGCGCTCGCGCCTGTTCCGGGCGCGGATGGCGCTGCGCGACCTGCTCGCCGCCCCTGCTCCCAAACTATCCCCAGAAGCACTCACGGAATCCGAGGGACGCGTATGAATACGACCGCACATCCTGTGGTTCCCGAACAAGTCATGGCCTTTCTCGACGGCGAACTTTCCGCCGCGGACGCGCAAGCCGTCTCCGCGCACCTCGAACGCTGTGCGGAATGCAGTGTGCTCGCTGACCAGTTCCGCAGCATGTCGCTGTCACTTTCCCGCTGGAACGTCGAGGCTGTTCCGCTAAAACTGGAGGACTCCGTTAGAGGCCTGGCAGCCAAGACCGGCCCAGGATTCGCAATCGGCAAAACGAACCTCTTGGTTCGCCCCAGCTTTTGGAGCTGGAGGCCGTGGGCGATTGCGACTGGAGGGACGCTGGCAGTGCTATTGCTTGGGCTGGCCTTTTCCCGGCAAACTTTGCACCGCACTCGTTTGGGAACAATGTCTGAAGCCGTTGCTTACCAGGGGAGGGAGCGACAGACGGAAAGGGAGAGTTCTGACAAAGGCCGCTCCGATAAGCTGCGGGCCGACACCAAATTGATGGACCCAGCGCCAATCACCGACCAGCAATCCAAACTATCTCAGGGCCGAGCGTTTTCAGGACTCGTGACACTAGGCACGCCCGACATTGCAGCGGATTCGAACGGTAGTTTTCACGGACTTGGTGATCATGCCGCGAACTCGTTTTCGGTCGGTGCTCAGCCGCCAACCGATCAGCAGGGCAAGGTTATTCCGGGCCCTATGATCGCACGCACCGTCTCCCTCGCAATCGTGGTGAAAGATTTCGCCGCTTCCCGTTTGTCTCTCGACAGTATCCTGGTGCGGCATCACGGGTATCCCGCGCAACTGAGCGTGAGTACTCCGGAGAACGCTCCCCGCGGTCTCCAGGCGTCCCTCCGAATTCCTGCGCCCGAACTGGCTGCGGCGGGTGCCGATCTGAAAACCCTCGGCCGTGTCGAAAACGAATCGCAATCCGGCGAAGAAGTCACCCACCAGCACGCCGACTTGGTTGCACGCCTGAAAAATTCCCGCGAAACCGAAAAGCGCTTCCGCACCATCCTTGAGGAGCGCACCGGGAACGTGGTCGAGGTCCTGCAAGTGGAGGAGGGGATCGCGCGCGTCCGTGGCGATATCGAACGCATGGAAGCGGAGCAGAAGGCCCTCGAACACCGCGTCGAGTTTGCCACGGTCGAGCTGCAACTCACCGAAGAGTACAAGGCGCAGTTGAACCCACCGGCCGCTTCCGTCTCCACCCGCATGCATAACGGGTTCGTGGCGGGCTATCGCAACGCGTCGGAGACGGTTCTTGGGATCGTACTGTTCTTTGCCGAGGACGGCCCCACGCTGCTGATCTGGCTGATGATCCTCGCCTTGCCGGTCATTTTTGCCTGGCGCCGGTACCGGAAGGGGCTCGCTATTGTATAGCCGTCGCTGCTTACGAGCGCCCTGGTCAGCCTGGTCAGACGCTTACTATTGCCTTGCGTCGCGGATCAGAACCACATCTGCATCTGTGTGGCCGCGAACCATCGCCAACTGTTTGCCATCGAAGGACCAGTGGAAGTCGTAGATGTGTTCGGAGGTGAAATCGGTAAGCTGCTTGCCCTTGGAACCGTCCAGCGGCTGCAGCCAAAGGTTGTCCACGCCGTTGTCACGCACGGGATAGACCACGGCTTTGCCATCGCGACTGAAGCGCACTGGCCCGAAAGTGAAGCGCTCAAACTCCTGAAGTTTAGCTTGGCCGGAATCGGTGGCCACGAGTGCCAGCATCTGCTTGTGCTCTCCGGAATGCTCGAGTGTTGCGAACGCGGCCAATTTGCCGTCGGGCGAGAGACCAAAGATCCCGGAAATGGGCAGGTTCGAGATGGTTTGCGAGGTCCCGCCCTCGATCGAAACCCGAGCCAGCTTTCCCTCTTCTTTTTCCTCGATGTAGTACACCCAGCGGCTATCGGGCGAGCATATGGCGAGATGGTCGCGCTTGCCAGTGGTAAGCTGCTTCAAATTGCTGCCCGATGAATCGATGCGCCAAACGTTGTCGTCACTGGTGTTTCCATGGAGCACCAACTCAAACACAATATAGCGGCCGTCGGCGCACGCGGCGGGATCGCCGCTCGGCTTTCCTGGTTCGGTTGCGATCACAGTCTTGCTGCCCGTCGCCGTGTCGATCCGATTGAGGGCGTTGGCCTGATCGCCGATCAACTGACCGTCCGTTGTCCAGGTGAAATTGGTGTTTGCCCACGCCCAGGTGATAGGGCGGCCTTGGGCACCGGTTCCGGAAGTGGGCATCACGAACAAGTTCCAGCGGTCTTCGCTCAGAATCGTCGCGAACGCATGTCCGCTAGCCGCAATGCTGAGATCCACGTAAGTGTTGGTATCGCGGGTGATGGGAGACAGCTTGCCATCAGGATAGGAGACGAACGCGATCTGGGATTGATTGAAATTGGAACTTTGGCCCCGTAACAGCCCCAGCAATCCGCTGCCGTTCGGCAACCATGTCGGAGAATCGTAGAATCCGGTGCTATCGAAGAACCGTTTTTGCTGGCCGCTGCCAACGTCCACAGCCACCAGGCTTTCCAATACATTTCCCGCGCTCAACTCGTCGCACACTATCGTCTTTCCGTCGGGAGACCACGCGGGATTGGCCAGCGGCCGGGCGCTCCCAGCGGAATAGTAGATCGACTTCGAACCGCTCGCCAGCGTGCTTTCCTGCCCTTCGCCACCCTCTACCGGGCGAACCACGAGCCGGTATTTCCCCGGTTCCGGATTGTCGTAGCGCATGAAGGCAAACATCTTTCCGTCGGGAGAAAAAGTAATGTTCGAGTCGACATCGGCCGCGAGTCTTTGCGGCACGCCCCCGAGCAGCGGAGCCCGGTACAAAAACTTCAGTTCTGGATTCCCCGGATCGCTGCGCACAAAATAGAGATAATTTCCATCCGGGGAGAAACGCAGGCCGGTGTAGTACACGTCTGCCGGAGGCTGGACCTGAGCATTGCTGTTGGTGGGCACATTTCTCAACCAGAGGCTCGCCAGCCCGTTGTTTCTCGTCACGCTCAGGATGTAGTTGCCGTCCGGCGAGATGGCGACGTGTACCGCGTCGCCAGTGTCGGTAACCTTGGTGACAGAAATGTCCTGGAACGGGGCGCGGCGACCGCGCGTGAGAAAAGCGTAGATCCCGTAAGCTGCCGCTGCCACCAAGACGACCACGATTCCAGCCCTTAAGCCAGCGCTGAGCTTGTTTTGACGCGCGGCGGAGACCACGGCGGAGCTGGCAGGCGCGCGCTCGGCCGAAAAGACCTCAGCGGTCGCTGCCGGGGCCGGAGATATCGGTACTGCGGGGGCGCTCGAAGAAGCCGCCTGCGCAGACTTGCGTCCAGATTCTGTATCGCGCTTCAGCCGCTTGAGGTCACCGCGCAGATCGGCGGCCGACAGGTAGCGCAGGTCGCGGTCTTTTTCGAGACCCTTCTCGATGATCTCCTCGAGTTTCGGCGGCAGCGTGGAATTCAGCCGAGTCGCTGGAATCGGATCGAGCTCAAGAATGGCGTGGAAGATTACGGCCGAGGTGGCGCCGGAAAAAGGGAAGCGTCCGGTTGCCATTTGGTAGATGACGACGCCGAGAGAGAACAAGTCCGTGCGCGCATCGAGTTCTTCACCGCGGGCCTGCTCCGGGGACATGTAGGCGATGGTGCCGACGGTCGAGCCCGGACTCGTAAGGTGCAGCGGCGCCGGCGAATCCTGTGTGGCGGCGATGGTTTCCATCTCCATTTCGGGGTGCGCCAGCTTGGCTAGGCCGAAATCCAGCACCTTAACCTGCCCACGCTGGGTCAGAAATATGTTTGCCGGCTTGATGTCGCGATGGATGATTCCTTTGGCATGAGCGGCGTCGAGCGCATCCGCCAGTTGGATACCCCAGTCGAGCAGGCGCTCCAGCGGCACCGCGCCAGCGCTCAGGCGACGACCCAGGGTCTCGCCTTCCAACAACTCCATGGCGATGAAGGATTGTTCCTGCCCGTTCTCAAGCTGGGCTCTTTCGACGGCATAAATGGTGCAGATGTTCGGATGGTTCAGCGCCGATGCGGTGCGGGCCTCAAACAGAAAACGGTCGAGCGCACTTTGATTGCGCGAGAGCTGCGGCGGCAAGAACTTCAGAGCGACGCGTCGCCCCAGATCGAGGTCTTGCGCTTCGTAAACAACCCCCATCCCGCCGCTCCCTAGCTGGCCGGCGATGCGGTAGTGCGAGATGGTTTGGCCGATCATGGGCGCAGCACTCAGGGTGCAATCTTAGGGATGTGACGAGGCAGAGTCAACGAAGAGCGCACCGACGCAAGCAGGAAAAGAATAAAATCCCGCGATTTTAGGCTTTCCCAAACCCTTGCCCACCCACCGTCTCAGAAGTGTGCTCTCCGCAGCTTCATTTTGCGGCCTTTCGCCTGTTTGCCTTGCCCACGCAGGGACGGCTACGGGAGTGAATAATCGAAGCTCCAGGTGTGCTTACCCTGAGCGTCGATATGGATCATGAGCGAGCCAGTGAGTCCAGTCAGTTCTCCCGTGCCGGAATTGGGTACAACCGTCACGCTCAGCTCCCCCGCAGAGGGGGCGTCGCCTTTCATCATGCTGGCGCGGTGCGCGAAGGTGAAGCTGCCCTGCCGGCCGTTAAGCTTACCGGTCATGCGCTCAATCGCAACATAAGCCATGGAGCCGGTGCTCGCGGTCGAGCCGGTGATCATTTCTCCTTGGCTGACGCCTTCGAAGTCACCGTGCCAAGTCTTGTCGGATGTGAATCGAGCAATGTCGTTCGCCTTCTCGAAGTCGGTTGGTTCGGCAGGAGTCATCTTGATGTCGAAAGAACCTTTGGCATGGACCATGTGTATCTCCTTCTGGGCTGCGACACTCAGCGCGAGACTCATCACCGCCGCTGCCACTGCGAATCTGCTCATATCGCCCCTGAAATTCAACTGACAGAATTCTTAAGCCGAGCTCGATTGTATTCTTTGTGGCTGCACGACGCGGAGCGTCTACCAGCATTGCACAACCAAAACGACACTGGAACGGAATTTCCTTCCTGACTTCGAAAACTGCAAAAATTGTACACGGAGGTTCCCTCCTTGGCACGTTGTGAACAATAACTGCCGATGGCGCTATTCGATCCGCCCACTCGGGTCTGATTATCTTGGTTCCGTGATAGAACATGGTGTGAAGATGTTGACGCCTGCCCGGACGCGATCCCTGTTCGCGGTGTCGGTAGAGAAGGAGGACCTGTAGGGAAAGGATCGGCGACGGGTGCGCGATCAGGGCACCGCCTTGGGGGGAAAGAGTACATTGTGGTTTCGAGTTTCCCGGTGTCGTGAACACCGGAAACTGGACACTGGAAACCGGAAACTTCGATTCAACTCGCGCACCGGGGGGATCTGTCTCCTAAATGGCGGCGGTCTGTCCGCGGCGTCGCGCCTGGATTTCGATGAAGACATTGACCAGCGACACGGCTGCTGGAGTCACTCCGGGGATGCGCGAGGCCTGGGCCAGCGTCCGCGGCTGAACATGGGTGAGCTTTTCCTGCATCTCGCGCGAGAGCCCGCTGACGGAGCGATAATCGAACCAACCAGGGATGGACCGCTGCTCCGACTTTTTCATTCGCTCCATGGCGCGCTGCTGTTGCAGCAAGTAGCCTTCGTACTTGATTTCGGTTTCCACCGATTTGAGTTCGTTGCGGATTTCGGAAGAAAGCCCAGCCACGGATTCGCAAGGATTCGCACAGATTCCTTCTGGTTGGCGTTCAAAAAAGTCCGGGTCCAGCTCGCGGAGAACGGGCGCCAACTGCTCGATGACAATCTCGGGGCGCTTAAGCAACTGGGCACACGTTTGGCCGATGGCCGAGCCCCAGTGGTGAGCGAGTTCTGTTGTGCTGTCGGCGACAGCAGATACCTCGTCGTCTCGCTCCCCGGAACAACAAGCTGTGATCTTTTTCAGCATTTCAGACGTCAGCCTTGTACGTTCCAGCAGCTTCCTCATGTGCTCCAGCCGCTGCTGCTTTCCCTGAAAATCATCCCAAGCTTCATCTGCAATTAAGCCCACGCGGCGACCCTGTGGCGTGAGCCGGCGATCGGCGTTGTCGATGCGCAAGTGCAGGCGGAATTCGGCCCGTGAGGTGAACATTCTGTAGGGCTCGTTCGTGCCCTTGGAGATGAGGTCGTCGATCAGGATGGCGGTATAGGCCTCGGTGCGGTCGAGGATGAGCGGGGGCTGCGCCTTTACCTGCAATGCCGCGTTGATGCCCGCCATCAGGCCTTGGCAGGCGGCCTCTTCATAGCCGGAGGTGCCGTTGATCTGGCCCGCCAGAAACAAGCTGGCAACCTTCTTCGTCTCCAAGGTGCGCTGCAGTTCAGTTGGGTCAATCGAGTCGTACTCGATGGCATATCCGGGGCGCAGCATTTCGGCGTTTTCGAGACCGGGAATCGACTTCAAGATCGCAAGCTGGACCTCTACCGGAAGGGAAGTGCTCATGCCGTTGACATAGATTTCGTGCGTGTTCAGACCTTCGGGCTCGAGGTAGAGCTGATGCATCTCCTTGTCGGGAAACTTGACGATCTTGTCTTCGATCGACGGGCAATAGCGGGGTCCGATGGATTGGATTTGCCCGCTGTACATCGGTGAGCGGTGCACGTTCTCGCGAATAATGCGGTGCGTTTCCGGTGTTGTCCAGGCGATGTAGCAGGGCACTTGCGAGTCGTGATGCGCCACGCGTCGAGTGCGGAAGCTGAAAGGCGTGGGGTCGGCGTCTCCCGGCTGCACCTCGAAGCGCGACCAGTCAATGGTACGTCCATCAAGCCGCGGCGGCGTTCCGGTCTTCAGTCGGCAGCCGCGCAGGCCGAGCTTCTTCAGTGCTTCGCCGAGCAGAACTGCGTTTGGTTCCCCGGAGCGCCCGGCAGGATACTGTTGCTCGCCGCAGTGAATCAGGCCGTTGAGGAAGGTGCCGGTGGTGATGATCACCGCTTGCGCGCCGACGGTGCGGCCGTCGCGCAGCTGGACGCCCAACACCTTCCGGAGAGCGGGAGATCCTGCGCTTCGCTCAGGATGGCAAGGTTGACCGTCTTCGACGATCAGACTTGCCACTTCCGCTTGCTTGATCTTCAGATTCGGCCGCGACTCGAGAACTTCGCGCATCTTCAGCCGGTAGGCTTGTTTGTCGCACTGCGCCCGCGGCGACCAGACGGCCGGGCCTCGCGAAGTATTCAACAGGCGGAACTGGATGCCGACCGCGTCAGTGATCTCGCCCATGATGCCGCCGAGGGCGTCGACTTCGCGAACCAGGTGACCCTTCGCGATGCCACCCACCGCCGGATTGCACGACATCTGCGCGATCAAGTCGACGTTGAGCGTGTAGAGCGCAGTCTTCAGCCCCATGCGCGCCGCAGCCATGGCGGCCTCGCATCCGGCATGGCCAGCGCCGACGACGACTACCTCGAATTGTTCCGTGCACTGCATCGCGAAACGATAGTTTCTAGTTTCTGGTTTCCAGTTTCTGGCTCCCGTCGTTACTGCATTTCCCTCAAGACTGGAAACTAGAAATCGGAAACTGTATACAGGAACCGCAATCTGCTTTTCATTCTAACAACTTAGCGGCGTCCCGTGATCTCCGTGATGCCAATCCCTTGCCGACCTGCGGCGGCGCCCGTATAGTAATGGGTCATACCGAACCACAGGAGGCAATCATGAATACGACTGAGTTCTTCGAGCAACTGGAGGCATCGATCACCAGGTACGACCTGCTCTGTCATCCATTCTACCGGGCGTGGGCGGCTGGAGAGTTGACGCGCGATGATCTGCGCGAGTATGCCCGCCACTACTACCATCACGTCGAAGCGTTTCCCAGCTACTTGGCCGAGCTCGCCCTTCGCCTGGACGAAGGTGAGTTGCGGCGTGCGGTGTTGGCCAACATGTGTGACGAGAAGGGGGCAGACGTCAGATCGGGGAAAGATTCCGTGCCCCACTCCGAGCTTTGGCTTGATTTTGCCGAGGGTATGGGAGCGCGACGAGACGTGCGCTGGCACTTGCCGGTCGCCGAAGTCCGGGAACTAGTACGATATTTCCACCACCTGGCCAGCGAAGGCACGCCGGAAGAGGCGCTGGCCGCCTTTTACGTCTACGAATCTCAGATACCACGGGTGGCCAAGGAGAAAGAACGCGGACTGCGCGAGATGTATGGCGCCGACGACAAGACTCGCGGCTACTTCTCGCTCCACGCCACCGCGGACATCTATCACTCGAGTGTCTGGCGCAAGCAACTGGAGCATCGCATTGCGGCGAATCCGGAAACGGCCGAAGCCGCGCTAGATGCGGCCGAGAACACAGCTCAATTGTTGTGGCAGGCTCTGGATGGAATCGAAGCCGCGCGCATGACGCTCGCGTCGTGAGCAGAATGCTTCTCGCACCGCGTAGATCCCGCTGATCATGCCAAGGTAGGACCGACGGTGCCTGACCGCGATTGACCGACCCGCGGCATTTCCGGGCGCTTACGAACACGGGGAAGAGGGCGGTTGGCATGGCGCCGGCGGCCCTCAAACGGTCACGGATTGAACCCTACCTTCTTTCATTCTCAGTGGGAAGCATTGGTCACGGCGCGGCGATTACGTCGCAGGGGCGCATCATTTCGTTGTCTTCGTGTTCGAGGATGTGGCAATGCCAGACGTAGCGGCCGGTGTATCCCTCGAAGCGGATGATGATGCGGGTGACCATGGCGGGATCGGCGCGGACCGTATCCTTCCATCCCGCTTCGCTTGGGTCGGGGGGGGATGGACGGGCCAAGATAGTTCAGCTTGCCCGTGGCCCAATAGGCGGAGATGTCGAAGCTGCGGCGGTCGAGAATTTGGAAACGAACCAGGTGACGGAACGCATCCGCATTCCACCCGGCTAATCGTGCTTCAGGACCTCGTCGATGACGGCTTTGCCGCCCTTATCTACTGTGATGACTTTGTGGATCGGGACATACCCGCTCAACGTAATATCGACGATGTAGTTGCCGGGATCGACTGTGAAGTCGACGGGCGAGCCCTTATCCATCATGTGCTGGTTGACGGCGACCTGGGCTCCCTTAGGCTGAGTCTTGACGCTGACCGTGCCCATGCCTTGGGCTTCCTTGCCGCCAAACAGCTTCTTCATTTTTCCCACGGTCTTGATGTCATCGACGCTGCCGAGCCCCCGCAGTGTGGCCGAGAAATTCACAGTCTGGCCGAGGGTGAACTGTGCGTTGGTGGTCTCGTCAAGGAAACCCGACTTGCGCACCAAGATGACGTGCTGTCCCCTGTCGACGGAGACTTGGGCCGGGGTGAGCTTGCCGGTGTCTCTGCCGTCAACGTATACGTTGGCTCCCGCGGGAGTGCTTGACACTGCCAGCGTCGCCATGAGTTGGACCATGTGGGTTATGACAAACGATTTGCTGCCGGAGGTTACTTCGACGGTTCGCGTATCGGAGGTATATCCGGGCTTGCTGATTGTGAGCGAATGTTGTCCAGGGTCTAATCCCGGCAGCGTAAAAGGTGTAACCCAGGAGGGATCGGTTTTTCCATCGACCTGCACTTGCGCACCCTGGGGAACAGAATCGATGGCCATCTGTCCTGGCACGACGATGGGAGCTGCAGGCGCGGCAGGCTTCTTCCTGGCACTCTTGGCTTTGGCAGCCGCGTGGGTTGGGGCCGGCTCAGCTTTCGCCACAGAGGCGGAGGGTCGGGCTTGAGCAGGCTGCGCCGGTTGCGACGGCGTGGGCTGGAACCGGGCGTCAGGGTTGTCCGCAGGTCGAATCCTCGATTTGGAGGCGGTGGAGCGAGGTGAGTCGCCGTCATTATTCAAACGGTTGACGTGGAACACCAAGGCTACAGCGATGATCAGAATCACCACCGCCGCGGCGCCGATGGCATAAACCATCAGCCGGGGTGGGACGTTCTTGATTTCCTTGATTGCTCTCTCGGCGACTTCCCGGGGCTGAACCTTCGGCTTCTCTGATTCATATTCATAGACCGTGGAGCTGGGAGCGTGGGAACCGGGCTGCTCAAAGGCCGGGGGTGGCGGAGGGGCGATGTAGACTTCCTTGAGCGGAGGCAGTTCGGTCATGTCCGAGAAGCTCACGCTGCCGCTGCGAGATGGAGCGTTGTCCTCAGCCATCGTGGGATCTACGGAAAACTTCGGGGACTGGACTCGGGGAGTTTCTACGGCGGGCTCATCGAGGACAGACGAAGACATGGAAGCGGATGGTCGCGCCGCGGCATCGATGGTCGGCTTGACGGGCCTGGATGACACTGCTTGACCGCCTCCCCATCCCGCCGCCGCCGCCACCGCCTTAGCAGGAGCGGATTCCGGGGCTGCGAATTTCTTTTCCACCGGCTGGCTCGGGACTGGCTGGGCAGCACGAGGCTTCGGCTCGGCGGGGAGTCTCGGAACGGAGGCCGCACTGGCCGCCGTGGCTGCGGCTGCTGGAGCGACCGCGCCGATGAATTTTGCCTGGTTCGCGGCTTTGACGGCGGCTGAAATGGCTGGGTTCTTGACGGGCGCCGCTTGCTGCGCCGCCTGCGGCTTGGATTCCTTGCATTTCTCCAGATCGTCGAGCAGTTCCCTTCCGTTCTGGTAGCGTTCCCCGGGATCCTTGGCGAGCGCTTTCATGATGAGATCGTTGAGCCCCGCATGGAGCTTTGAATTCACGTGCTGGGGAGGCTCCGGTGTGCACTCGAGGACGCTTTGACGCAGGGACTCGGCGTCTTCCCCATCGAAGGCCTTACGATCAGTGACCATTTCGTAAAACAGGGCGCCCAGACTGAAGAGGTTGGACCGGGCATCGATATTCTCGCCGCGAACCTGCTCCGGAGACATGTAGTGCAGCAGGGACGGGACACCGGGCAGTTGCGCAGCAAACTTGCCTACGCTAGAGACCCCGTATCCCAGAATTCTGACAGTGCCGTCCCAGCCGCACATGATCTTGGCGGGCTCCAAACTGTAGTGAAATACTTTGTGGGAGCTGGCGTGATCGAGGCCGCTCGAGACCTGCCTTCCGATATCGAGCAGGTCCCAGATGGAGAATCCTTCTTTGCGAGCGAGCATGGTGGCGATGCTGTTGCCTTGGATGTATTCCATGGCGGCGCAGAATTGGCCGTCGATTTCTCCCGCTCCGAAAACGGGCGAGAGATTCGGGTGGCTCAGAACCTTGGTGGCGTCGGCCTCTTCGAGGAGACAGCGCTGCAGTTCGGTGGCGCGTTCGCCAAACGCAGACAACTGGATCGTTTTCAAAGCAACCGTCTGGCTGGTTTGCAGATCGTTCGCCTTGTAAACGGCGCCGGTGGCAGACCTAGCCAGTTCACCCAGGATTTCAAAGTGGCCGATCTTTGTGAACATGGTTCCGTGCCTCATCCCAGACAAAAACCGCGCAGCCCAGTGGAGAACTGCATGGGTTAAACCCGGGGCAGGTTATGGGTAGGATATCGCTGAGGACTTTTGGGTTCGAGTTACCAAGGTACTGGGAAAACGGGGTGAAAGGGGCGCACAAGCGGCAAGGCTTGTGCCCGGAACCGTTTGGGTCCGGGCGGGAAAATAACCCATCGTCAGCGTGACCTTTCGCGAGGTGCGGGGGTTAACTCAGTTGACGGAGAGAAGTGTGACCATTGTCATCGAAGCCGGATGACGTTTCTCCACTAGCGTCGGGTCGCGGCGCGGATTGAGTAGGGATGCAGGTGGTTTCGGTACCTGAGGTAGGTTGCGGAATCGGACGCAAGTTGTGGGATGCGGACTCATTCGTTTATCCTTGAGGCCTGCCTGGACTCAGCTCGTCCGCAGTCCAGCATCGAGCGTCTTCCCTGGAGTTCAACTGGGTTTCAATATGACTTTGACCCGATTTGTCACCAAGAACGCCTTCCGCAACAAACGCCGCAGCATCCTGACGGTGCTGAGCATCGGAGTGTCCCTGCTGCTGCTGACCTTCATGATAACGGTGTGGCGCGGCTTCTATGTCGAGAAGGGCAGTGCAGAATCGACCCGCCGGCTGGTGACGCGCCATCGCGTGTCGCTGACGTTCAGCTTACCGGGGTTCTATCGCGAAAAAATCCGCGCCGTGCCGGGAGTGGTTGCGGTCGTGCCCAATTCGTGGTTTGGTGGGTTGTATAAAGATGACAAGCCGGAGAATTTCTTCGCGCAGTTCGGTACCGATCCGGACGAGTTCCCGAAGGTCTACCCGGAGATGCAGATACCGCCCGATCAGCTCGCCGCCTGGCAGCGCGACCGGGCCGGCGTGATCGTGAATGACGAACTGGCTCAGCAACATGGCTGGAAGCTGGGGGATCGCATCGTGCTGCTGGGCACGATTTATCCCGTCAATCTGGAGCTCACCATTCGCGGCATCTATCATTGGCCCACTCCTAACAAAACGGTCTACTTCAACGCGAAGTATGTGGAAGAGGCGGTACCGAGTTTTAAGGGCCAGGCCGGTACCTTCGGCATAATGTCAGGGTCGGCGGATGATGTTGCCAAGATCGCCAGCGCCGTTGACGATATGTTTCGCAATTCGCCGCAGCCCACCAAGACCGAAAGCGAGAAGGCCTTCGGCCTCACCTTTGTCAACATGCTGGGCAACGTGAAAGCGTTCATTCTCAGCATCTGCATGGCCGTGGTCTTCACCACTCTTCTGGTCTCCGCCAACACCATGGCGATGTCGATTCGCGAAAGGACGCGCGAAGTGGCCGTGCTAAAGACCCTGGGCTTCGAACGGCGGACGATTCTAGGCCTTTTCGTGGGCGAGGCGATGTCGCTTTCGATTGCGGGTGGGCTCTTTGGCTGTGGCTTCGCGTGGCTGCTGCTGACCCTGATGAAACAGTCGCCCATGGGTTTTTTCCTGGCCCAAATGCAGGTTACTCTGGGAACGCTGGTTGTGGCCTTGCTGGCGGCTGCTTTGGTCGGCTTCTTCAGTTCGCTGGTGCCGTCCTACCATGCAGCGCGGGTGGAGATTGTGGAAGGGCTTCGCCACATCGGTTGAATTTATGACCTTGAGCAGTTTTGTACTGCGCAATACGTTTCGCAACAAGCGGCGCAGCCTGCTGACCATGCTGAGCATCAGCTTCTCGCTGCTGTTGCTGACGCTGATGGTTTCCATCTGGCGCACGTTCTACGCTGACACGGGAGCACCGCTTTCGGCCAAGCGAGTGATTACGCGTGACCGCGTCTCTTTATCATTCCTGTTGCCCGCCTACTATCGGGACAAGATTCGAAGCATTCCTGGAGTGGTGGCGGTGGCACCGATGACCTATTTTGGAAATCACTATAAGGATGACCGTGCGGGCAATGCCTTCGCGCAGATAGCCACCGATCCGGACGAATATCTGAAGGTTGCGTCCGACAAGATTGTGCCGCCGGATCAGGTCGTGGCGTGGCAGCGCGATCGCGCCGGGGCTCTGGTGGACGTGACCCTGGCGAACAGGTATGGTTGGAAAATCGGCGATAAGATCACGCTGCTGGGGTCGATATTTCCGGTGAATCCGGAACTGACGATTCGCGGCATCTACCAGCGCGATCCGCCGCAGAACACGCTGTACTTCAACGCCAAGTATTTGGAAGAGTCCCTGGACTGGTTCAAAGGACGAGCCGGCTGGTATGCCACTCAAGTGGCCGAGCCCAGAGATGTGGCGCGAGTCTCGAGCGAAATCGATGACATGTTCCGCAACTCTCCTCAGCGGACGAAGACGGAGAGTGAAAAAGCCTTTCAGCTTTCGATTGTGGCCATGCTGGGAAATGTAAAAGCCTTTATTCTGGGCATTTGTGGCGCGGTGGTGTTTGCGATCCTGCTGGTTTCGGCGAATACCATGGCCATGTCAGTTCGCAGCCGGACCCGCGAAGTTGCTGTGTTGAAAACTCTGGGCTTCACTCGCCAGCGGGTGCTGTCGCTGTTTGTGTTGGAGGCTGTGGCTCTGGCAGTAGCGGGTGGCGTGCTGGGGATCATGGGTGCAGTCGGATTGATTGGCTGGTTGACGCACTCATCGGTCGCGATCGGCGTTCCAACCGACATGAAAGTGACGCTGCCCGCGGTAGGGCTGTCATTGCTGGCTGCGGCAACCGTAGGATTTCTGAGTGGATATATTCCCGCCTACGGCGCATCCCGCATAAACATTGTGGAGGGGTTGCGCCACATCGGCTGAACCACCTGGGCTGAATTGAGAGTGAAATTATGGCCATACCGATCAGCTATAACGTCCGCAATTTGAAACTCCGCAAAGGGCTCACCATTATGACTGCGCTGGGCATTGCGCTGACGGTGACCACAGCGATCTTCCTGATGGCGCTGCTGGCGGGCCTGCACCGCGCCTTCGTTTCGAGCGGCAATGCGCAGAATGTGCTGGTGCTGCGCAAAGGATCGGAAGCGGAATTGTCAGGCGGCTTTGATGCCGCGCTGTTCCCCACGCTGAAGATTCTGCCTGGCATCGCGAAGGACAGCCACGGCGAGCCGATGGTTTCTGGCGAGTGGGTGGTGGTAATCGTGCTCCCGCGCAAGGATGGCACCGGCGAAGTGAACGTCACGGTGCGCGGCATGATGCCCGATGGCCTTGAGCTTCGGCCCAGTGCAAAACTGATCGATGGACGCTGGTTCCAGACAGGGCAGCGAGAGGTCGTGGTAAGTAAATCCATTCGCTCGCGTTTTTCCCATGCCAACATTGGCGACACCATGGAGTTCGGCAAAGGGTCTTGGAAAGTGGTTGGCGTATTTGACGCCGGTGGCTCGGCCTATGAATCGGAGATCTGGGGCGACGTGAACCAGATGGCCGCGGATTTCGATCGGCAGGGCGGCTATGCCTCGGCGTATCTGCGGGCGACCGATCCCATTGCCGCCGATGCGCTGAAAAACCGGGTCAGCGATGATCAGCGTCTCAAGCTCGAAGGAGTGCTGGAGACGGAGTATTACGCCAAGCAAACCAGTTCAGGCGCTCCCATCAAATACATCGGCATCGTGGTTGCGATCATCATGGCAATTGGATCGAGCTTTGCAGCCATGAATACGATGTATGCCGCGGTATCCTACCGCGGGCGTGAAATCGCAACTCTGCGAGTACTGGGATTCTCGCGTCCGGCGATTCTGACGTCTTTTGTTCTGGAGTCTCTGATGCTGGCTTTGCTGGGCGCGGTGGTGGGACTTCTGCTGATGCTGCCGTTTAACGGAATGCAAACCGGAACGTCGAATGCAGTGACGTTTAGCGAGGTGGTGTTCACCCTGCAAATTACGACGCAGGTTGCAGCCTATGCCATTGCGTTCGCGCTGATCATGGGATTGGTGGGCGGATTTGCTCCTGCCTGGCATGCGGCGCGGCAGAATATTCTTACTGCGCTGCGCGGTTGAGCTGCGGTTTTCGGGGAACTAGATCAGCCGGGAGTTCGTATTCAATTTTATGCCGATTGACGCAAAGCACGAAGATTTGCAGAGCTTGCGAATCGACCGCACCGAGCGCGGCGCAGGCAATGGAGAACCTCCCGCCTGGGCGCGCCGCTACATTGTGATTGGGATCGCCGTCGTAGCCGTGCTGAGCCTGTCCGCTCTGGTCTACCGTTGGCTTTCGCGCGACGTGCCGGAGGTAGAAGTGACGCGCGCTGCCGCGGAGAGCAGCGACGTAGGTGGCACGGTGCTTTCGGCCACGGGCTATATCGTGGCCCATCACACGATCAACGTGAATTCCAAGGTCACCGGCCGCCTGGCCTGGATTGGTGTGGAAAAAGGCGACAAAGTGAAGGAGGGTCAGGTTCTGGTGCGGTTGGAGAATCAGGAGTTTCAGGCTTCTTATGGCCAGGCGAAGGGGGCGTTGGACAATGCTCGCGCTTATCTCCAGGAACTTGAGCACGGGTCCCGGCCGGAGGAGATTCAACAAGCCCAGCACAATCTCGATGAAGCCCGCGCCACGCTGGTCGATGACAAGCTGACCCTGGACCGGACCAAACAACTCTCCGCTGCCGGGGTGGTTTCGCGGCAAGTCATGGACGATGCGACGGCCAAGTTCGAGTCGGACCAGCAGCGAGTCAATTCTCTGGACAAGACTTTTCAACTGATGAGGATCGGGCCCCGGCAGGAAGAGATTGCACGCGCTCGCGGATCGGTGGCGCAGGCCCAGGGACAGTTTGATTATGCCAAATCGCAGCTCGACGCCACCGTGATCCGTGCGCCCGTCACCGGAACGATTCTCGACCGCACCGCCGAAAAGGGCGAACTGATTACCGCACAGTTTGCCAGCGCGGCGGCCGGCGGGCCGCAGGGATCGGTTGTGTCGCTGGCTGATTTGAACGATCTCCAGGTCGAACTCGATATTGCGCAGGCGGATTTCGCCCGCCTTGGGCCCAAACAGAAGGGCATCGTCACCACCGACGCCTATCCCGACCGCAAGTACAAGGGGGAAATCGCGCAGATCTCGCCCGAGGCTAATCGGCAGAAAGCCACGGTACAGGTGAAAGTGCAAGTGCTGAATCCCGACGAATATCTGCGCCCGGAAATGAATGCTACGGTGAAATTCCTGGCGGATGAACCGAAGACCACGAGCACGCAAGCGGCGGGAGCGTTTGTACCGGCTAGTGCCCTGCGCGATCACGACGGCAAGAAGGTCGTGTTTCTGGCCTTCAACGGAAAAGCACATATGCGCGAGGTCCATGTGTTGAGCCAGCGCACTGACGGCTTTCTGGTCGATGGACTGGTCGGCGGTGAAAGCGTGATCAGCCAAGGGCCGCCAGATCTGAAAGACGGGGACACAATTAAAATCAAGGGGTAATCATCGTCATGAGTACAGTCGCTGAGAACAAGATCGCCACCGGAGCCAAAGTTGTTCAGGCGCGCAACGTCAGCAAGGTTTTCAAGCGCGAGGCTTTTGAAGTAAAAGCCCTTGACGACGTCTCGATCGATATTGCGGCCGGCGAATTCCTGGCGTTGATGGGGCCCTCGGGCTCGGGCAAGACCACGCTCCTGAACATGATCGCAGCCATCGACCGGCCGAGCTCCGGAGAGTTGCTGGTGCAGAATCAGAATATTTTTCGGTTCAGCGACTCACAGGCGGCGCACTGGCGCAACGAACACATCGGGTATGTCTTCCAGACGTTTAATTTGATTCCCGTGCTGACCGCATTTGAAAACGTGGAACTGCCACTGCTTCTGACCAAGCTCAACCAGCAGCAAAGGCGCGACCACGTCGTGACCGCGCTGAAGCTCGTGGGCCTGGAAGACCGGGTCAACCACCTTCCTAAGCAGCTTTCCGGCGGACAGGAGCAACGCGTGGCGATCGCTCGGGCGATCGTAAGCGACCCGACTCTGCTGCTGGCCGATGAGCCCACGGGCGACCTGGACAGTCACTCCGCCACCGAGGTTTTGGAAATCTTGAAGCGCCTGAACGAGGATTTCCACAAGACCATCGTGATGGTGACGCACGATCCGCACGCCGCTTCGTATGCGCACGTCACCCGGCATCTGGAGAAGGGGATGCTGCTGCCGCCGGGCTAGTTCTACTCACTTGGCGGACTGCAACTGCTGAAGATCGGCCAGCACTTCCTCGCTGTGACCCTGCGGGCTGACCTTGATATATACCTTCCTAATTGCGCCTGTGGGATCGATCAAGAACGTGTTGCGGGCGGCAAGAGTCATCCCGTTGTATTCCATGATCGAGCCGTATTTCTGCACGACCGCGTGGCTGGAATCGGCGAGCAGCTTGAAGTTCAGGCCTTCTTTGGCGCAGAAGCTCTTGTGAGAATCTACGTCGTCCACGCTGACGCCTACAATCACAGCATTCTTCTCGGTGTACTTATCAATATCGCGTTGAAAATTGTGAGCTTCGATGGTGCAACCGGAGGTGAAGTCCTTGGGATAGAAGTAAAGCACAACCCACTTGCCTTTGAACTGATCGAGCGACACTTGCGCGCCCTCCTGGCTGGGCAGGCTGAAAGCCGGGGCTTGAGTGCCAACGGCCGGCGGCTGGGACTGATCCGCGGCGACTGCAAAAAGGGTAGCGACGACCAGGGTCACAAAAAGCACGGAGAGAGCCTTCATAACGCTCCTTTCAAACCATGGTGCAGAGACAGGCTGGGCCAGCAGCCCATCCCGGGTCTATTGAATACCAATTCAACCAGGCTCAGTCTGCAGCCATCTCCTGCGCTTGCGGTTCGAACTGAGGAGTTTCGTGCAAACTCCGACTGCGCAGTTCCGTCTCCAGTGCCGCTAATTGCGCTTCGATGTCATCCGTCGCTTTGCGCTTGCGGATAACCTCTTCGCGATACCGCCGCAAGAAGTAATCAATGGTCTCGACGCGAATCCTGATCGAGCCCGAGGGTTTGTTCTCGTCCAGATCCTTGAAGCAGAAGTACGGCGTGCCCGACTGCTCGATGATGCCTTCGACTACGCCATAGATGGGCGCATCGTGCCCGCATTTGAAGCTTGATATCTCGAGTGCCACCAGATTCGGATGCCGTGCCGTGAACTTCGCGGCCCATACTTTATGGTTGGTGCTGCAGGAGTATGAGTTCTTCCACGCATCCGTAATATCGAGGGCGTGAGTGATCACCCCGGCCCGAACTTCTTCGCCGAAGAGACGCTCCAGCAAGTCTTCGTCGAGAGGCAGCGTGTTCTGCGAGAAGATGGGATAGCCCAGCTTCTGGAACTCTTCCATGATTTCGTGATTCAGTCCCGGATCATGGTGGTACGGTCTGCCCAGCATCACGATGCCGATGCGATCTTCGCGTTCCAACTGGTCCATCACCTGGCGCGCGCGCTGGCGGATGCTGCTTTCGTAGTCAGCCAGCGCCTTGTAACCGACTTCAACCGCACGGTCGTTCTCTTCCTGCGAAAGTCCGAGAATCGGCCGCCATACTTGCAGCATCTGGTGGGCGAACAGCTTGCGATCGGCAAAATTCAGCACGGGAGCTATGTACTTGACGTTGTGCTCTGCGAAGACGTCATTTTCTTTGGTGAAGGCAGCCTTGACCGTTTCCGGCGTCGCGGTCACAGTCGGGCACGCATTCGTGCCCACAATCTTCACCAGCGGCGAGGTCAGCACGTCGTACATGGGAAAGAAGATCACGTTCAGCGGCTTCTTCCGATGTTTCTCCTGGATCAGGTTGTAGACGTGCGAAATGCCGATTTTCGCGGGGAAGCAGGGATCAATGGCGCCCCGGCTCGCGCCGGCGCGATAAAGATCGGAGCTGGTGTAATCGGAATAGATGATGTTCTCGGGCTGGACTCCCAGGCTCTCGAGATAACCGTTGAAGAGCGGCGCGTAGGTGTAGATGTTGAGTACGCGGGGAATGCCTACGCGAACCTTCTTGCGATTTTCCATGAGCGGGATGCGCTCGTTGGCTGACTTGTTCCAGAACTTTGCCGCCGGAACGGGGTCTGCCACGCTCTTTGGATTCACGGGCCGGAAAACCTCGCGGGCGGCGAAGTCCACGAAGTTGGGATATTTGTCTTTGATATCGTCGATGCCGGCCTTGATGTCTTTCATGTCGTTGATATCTTCGACCAGGCCTTTTTCGCACGTCGCGATGATGAGGCGCTGCTCGCCATGCATCAGCGGGACCTTGGTGACTTTCTGGATCGGCACGAAGGCGAGATCGTCTTTGGGCGCGGTACGGATGTCGATGAAGGTGCGCAGGCAGTTGTTCTTGCAGAAATTGCACCGTGTCGATTCGTTGCGCGTGGTGCGGTACTGAATTTTTCGAACTGCGTCCAAACCGACAAACGTGGTCTGCTGGCCGTTGCGCCACAAGCGCAGAGATTCCGCCGCTGCGCCAATCGCACCGGACTCCCCGCAGAACTCGTGCACGATGATCTCAGGCTTCTTGCCGGCGGCGCGGAAGCTGTTCCGGATGAAATCCACCTCCGCTTTCACCACCGCCATGTTGTTTTGCGTTCCGCCTTGCAGCACAAAGCGTGTGCCCAAGGCTGCAAGGTTTGGAATACTGGCAACATAGAGGAACACGTTTTTCGGCAGCACCGCGGCCAGCCCGGCGAGAATCTCCTCCGCCCTCCAGCCTTGACGCTGGAAGTTCACAATGTCCGACTGCATGAACACCGCACAGCCGTAGCCGAAAACCGGCATGGACTTGGCTGCGAAAGCCAGATCGGCATATTGCTCGACGCCCAACCCGAATCCTTCGGCGGTGGATTGCAGGAAATAGCCATTGCCCGCCGAGCACTGCGTATTCAGCTTGAAATCTTTGACTCGGCCGTTGTGCAGGATGATGATTTTGATGTCCTGCCCACCCACGTCAACGATGACGTGAGGATCCTCATAGAACTTGAGCGCCGACTCGGTGTGAGCCACGGTTTCTACCAGCGCCACGTCCGCATGCAAGACCTCTTTTAGAATGTCCTTGGCATAACCGGTAGTCGCCACTCCCAGGACCTCTAACTTCGCATTCTGCGCTTCGACTTGTCCGCGCAGATTCTCGAACATCTCGATGGTGTCCTGGATCGGGTTTCCGTTCGAGAGCTGGTAGGCCTTGCACAGGATGTCACCCCGGTCATCCAGCAGGACGGCCTTCGTGGAGGTTGACCCTCCGTCGATGCCGATAAAGCCGCCGACCGTCTGGCCTTTCTGGAATGTTGCCGGAATGAACTTCTTCCGGCGGTAGGCTTCCTTAAATCCGTCAAGCTCGCCTTCTTTCGAAACCAGACCCTTGGCGCCGGACTTCGCCTTCTCCTCCTGCCTGCCGAACTCGATGTAGTACACCAGCTTTTCGTAGCCCTGGTAGCAGCCGACGCAATCCTCTTCGCTTTTGCCGAATTCAATCGCGCCCAGCGCCGCGAAGTACTGCGCGTTGTTCGGAACCTTAATCAGATCTTCCGGCTTGGCGCCGTCGGGGACCGCGACTTTGCGCTCCTGCCACATGCGGGGAATGTTCGCCTGCCAGGCTTCGCGCATGCCTTTGATGAAGCTGTTCGGCCCACCCAGCAGAAGCACATGTGGCCGCAGAGTATGGCCGCGGGTTAGCACGCTCAGGTTCTGAAGGACGATGGCCTCGAAAAGCGAAGCCATCAGCTCGTCGGGCGGCGTCCCTACTTTCTGCAGGCCGTTGATGTCGGTCTCGGCGAACACGCCGCACTTGCCGGCCACCTTGTGCAGCTTGATCCCGTGGTAGCCCTGCAAGGCAAGCTCGGCCACAGGAATCTTCAGCTTCGCGTTGATCTTGTCGATGACAGCCCCAGTGCCGCCGGCGCACTTGTCATTCATCGACGGAATCTTTTTCTTGCGCCCCGTCTCGTCATCGTCCTTGAAGACGATGATCTTCGCGTCCTGTCCGCCCAACTCGATCACCGAATACACTTCGGGATGAAGCTTTTCGACCGCGAGGGACACCGCCGTCACTTCCTGCACAAACTTCGCGCCAATCTGCTCGGCAATCCCGCTGCCTCCGGATCCCGTCATGAACATCCGCGTATTCTGCGGGTTGATCCCGACCTCCGCGTCCATGCGGCGCAGGAATTCCAATGTCTTCTCCGGCTGCTTCGTCTCATGACGCTGGTAGTCCTGCCAGAGAATCTCGTCGGTCGCGGCGTCCACGACCGTCGCTTTTACGGTCGTAGAGCCAACGTCGAGCCCTACCAGGAACTGGGTGTGGTGGTCGTGGGGTTTTTGATAGGGAGCCGCTGCAATTTGAAGCAGCTGGGGCGGTTTGTGATCGTTTCCGGCAAGATGGTCGTGCATTTCAATCTCTCCGATCAGATTCCAAACAAGGAAAGCGGAAGTGAGGAACCGGCAGCCGCCTGTGGCTGCTGCCGGTCAGATCGGTTAAGCAGCGTTGGGAAGCGCTATCCCCGGCACCCTGGCACGGCGCCAGAGCCGGCTGCCCTTGTCCATACGATCGTTCACATGCAGGATGAACTGCGCTGCCGTTCCCGCAATCCCCTCGCGATGCGGCACGTGGTAGAACGGCCGCTTCAGTTCGGGGTGCTCGGCAACATATTCGCGGATTTCATCCAGGCTCTTGCCGGTGGACTTCAGGCATTGTTCGAATTCTGTCTTGGCCTTTACCTTGGCCTCGCCGAGCGCCATCTGCACCCGGCTGTGTGCATTGACTTCGCCCTCGCCCGAGGTTTCGATCGGAAGGAAGATCATGTCCTTGAACTTGTTGATGACGGCCGATTGCACTCCGTCCGATTGTGACGACGGCATGCACCCGAACGGTTTCAGCGCCAGCACCATGTGACAGAGATGATGGACCGTGTAGTACACATTTTTTCCGACCTCAAGATGCCCCTCTCCACCCCGCGCAAACTGGTTGTAGAAAGGATGCGCCATTTCCGCCAAGTCGGTCTGCGGCACTAAGTGATGGGTAATCCCGCCGAGATGCTTGATGGTCCGGTGATACAGGCCGTTCCACATCCATTCGCCCACGCCAATGCCCATCAGCTTCTTGCGCAATCCCAGGTCATTGGCAAGATGCTTCTTCAACTCCCACCATTGCGGATTGCGGTGCGGACGATTCACCGGCCATTTGGCTTTGGCATGCGCCTTCGCCTGGTACATCAGATACGCCACCCAGGTTGCGATCGGCTCGACCAGCACCTGTGCCCCTTCCCGCTCGAGGAAATCGAACATGTGGAAGTTGCCGTCGCCTTCGGTGATCTGCGCCCAGAACTCGCCCGTGATTTTCACCAGCGGCTTCACCTTGGTTCGGTCCACTTCAATGCTGTCCATCTTGTCCCGTGCGGCCGCCAGAGCATTGAGATAGTCTTTCCCGCGCAAATTCTCGTTCATCTTGCCGAACACGTTAAAGGTGTTCCGCAGAATCTTGTTGCTCTTGAACTTCGGCTTGGCCCAGTTTGGCGCCCGCTGTTCGATCTCAAACGAGTCTCGATTCCTCAAATCCTCGCAAAGCCCATCCACCGCCTCGCGAAACACTCGCTCGGTCTCGCCCTTCTTCACTTCGAATGGGCGAATCTGGTAGATCAGGTCATTGAACACGTCGCCCAAGTGCATGGCGTTCAGCATGCCGAATCCGAAGTCGATGGTGAACTTCAATCCGGGCTCGCCCGAGGCGGCCTTGATTCCATCACTGTCCTTAAAGAGCAGCACACGGAAGCCATCGAAGCCGGCGTTCTTCAGCGCGAAGCGGTACTCGGCCTCATACATGCCGAAGCGGCAGGGGCCGCAGGAACCCGCCGTAAAGAAGACGTAATTGTCCAAAATGTCCTTGCGGGGAATGCCTTCCTTCTCGAGAAACTGCAGATACTGCACCAAGTTCCCCACCGTGAAGTACGTCGGGTTGCACTGCCCGTTGTTGCCGAATTCTTTGCCAGTCTGGAAAGCAGGCACGTCCGGCACAGGCAGCTTCTCGCAGCGATATCCACAGCCTTGGAATACCGCGCGAATCAGATCCTCGTGCTTCCAGGTAAATCCTCCGAACAGGATCGTTACCTTGCTGCGTTCTTCGGCCGTAAAGGCGCGTTCGATTGGGCGGTGGAAGTGGGAAGGCCGGTCCAGGCCGGCGATCTTACGCAAGCGCATGCGCTCGGCTTCCAGACGTTGTTGGATATCGAGGTCATTTTCGATCTGGACGTACTTTGTTGCCATACACGTCTCCTTCCAAGGGGTTGATCCGACGATTTTATCCTGCAAAAGGATCTACCTGTCAAGTGATGCGAGAGGAGCGGCGCCCGTTGCGGGTTTAAGAGGAGCTACGGAAGTGCCACAAACTTCAAACAGGTGGGGGACGGCACCTGGACAAGGTCTCCAGTCGGGGTGAGACGGCCGGTTTTGCGATCAATGCGAAACACAACGATGTCCTCGGAATCCTGATTCGCCGCGAGCAGCCATGATCCAGCGGGATCGATGGCGAAGTTGCGCGGCGTCTTTCCGCCCGTGGCGTGCGTCTCGACCTGCGTCAGCGTTCCTGTAAGTGAATCGATTGCGAACACGGCGATGCTGTCATCCCCACGGTTCGATGCAAACAGAAACCGGCCGGAAGGATGGATTTCGATTTCCGCTGCCGTATTGCTACCGCTAAAGCCTTTCGGAAGCGTGGAGATGGTTTGCAATTCATGCAGCGCGCCCGTGGCGGAATCATAGGAGTAGGTCGCGACCGTAGACTGCAGCTCATTAATCGCGTAGAGGAACCGGCCGTCGGAGCTGAACACTAAATGCCGCGGTCCCGCGCCGGGACTGGCGGTCACGACTTGCGGTTTGGCTCCCAGGGTTCCCTTCGCAGCATCGAAGCCATAAACGAGCAATTGATCGAGTCCGAGGTCCGCAACCACCGCAAAGCGATTGTCGGGCGAGAGCGCGATGGCGTGGGCGTGAGGTCCTTTTTGCCGCTCAGGATTTACGCTGGAGCCTTGGTGCTGCACGAACCAGGAAGCCTCCCCCAGCCGACCGTCTTTCAGGACCGGAAACACAGCCGCGCTGCCCCCCGTGTAATTGGAGACCAGCGCGTACCGGTCGGTGCGATCAAGAGCGACATGAGCCGGGTCTTCGCCGCGCGAGGAAACCTTATTCAAGAAAGAGAGTTTCCCAGTCTTGGGATCGATGGCGAAGGCACTCACTGCGCCCGTGGGCTGGCCGTTATAGTTGGCAGTCTCGTTGGCCGCATAGAGGAATCGACCGCTGGAATCGACGGCGAGAAAAGACGGTTCGGCGGTTTCGGCGGCAAGGCCCAGCGAGGTCAGCTCGCCGGTTGCGGAATCCAAACGGAACGCATAAATCCCTTTGCTGCCATGGTTGGTATAGGTGCCAACGTAAACCAGATATTTCTGCGCCGCGGGTCTAGCAGCGGGCCGGAGGATCGATGGGGCTAGCGCAATAACAAGGAGGAGAATGGTCAGGCGGGAAATCGTTCGAAAGTATTTGCTCCGGAGTGTCATGGTCCCTTTCCAGTCAGACTACAAACCCTTCTCAACGAGACTACCGTTTTTCTTCCGGTTCCGGGATTGGTTCGATGCGTCCCAGCAAGAAAGTGTAGCCCACAATTCCCAGCAACAGGATGACGGTCGCAGTTACGAAAGCGGACGCGAAGGAGTGGGTTTCCGAGACGATATAGCCGGTGACGATCGGCGCAGAAATCGCGGCGATCTGGCCACAAAGGTTTACCGCTCCTGCGAGCGTACCGACACTTTCCCGCGGTGATATCAGAGAGGGAACGGTCCACGCGACCGGCGCGGCGGCAGCCAATCCTCCCAAGGCAAGGCTGATCCAGATTAGCGCCCCCACAGCAGTGTGGGCGCTCGCCGCGCCAAAGATCGAGAGACCGAAAGCCATCCCCGTTACCATTACGGTGTGGCGAACCCGGTTTGCATTGTAGCCACGCTGAAGCAGAGCGTCCACCAGCCATCCGCCAATCAGGAGATCGGTGAAAGTGGCGAAGAGCCAGGGCACACTCGTATAGAAAATAGAGTGGAACAAGTCCATGTGAAGAGAAACGGAAAGATAGCTGGGCAGCCACGTCAGCAGGAGAAAGAAAGTGTAGTTGTAGGCGCCCCATCCCAGCGCCAGCCCGTAAACCTTGCGCTGCCGCAAAAGGTAGCCCAGCGAAGTGCCACTTCGTGCTTTTAGTTGGTCTTCCAATTGAGCCCCACCTTCGAGAATGAACTGACGTTCGTTAGGCGACAGTCCCTTGTCTTGGCTGGGATTGCGGTAGATCAGATAAAACAGCACAAAATAAAAGAAGCTGATAAAGCCCGTGGCGGCAAAGCTCCAGCGCCAGCCGAAATGCAACAGCAGCAGGCCGATCAACGGGACTCCAATTGCGGTGGAGAATTTTGCTGCGGCATCGGTGAACGCCGTGGCCATTCCTCTTTCCTCTGGCGTAAACCAGTACCCCAAGGATTTGGCATTCGCCGGAAAGGTGGGGGATTCGCTCACGCCCAGAAGCAAGCGCGCTCCGAAGAACCAACCGAGGCCGGGTGAAAGGGCAGCTGCGAACGAGGCAACGCTCCACAAAAGCGCGCTGATTCGCCCCACGCACCGTACTCCCAGCCAGTCCAGCAACACTCCGGCCGGCATCTGCATTACGGCGTACGTCCAACTGAAGGCACTGGAGAGATAACCAAAAGCAACCAGCGATAGACCGAACGAGTCCTGAAGCGCGTCCCGCGAAACCGACAAGTTGATCCGGTCGAAGAAATTGACCAGAACCCCAAAAGCAAGCAGGAAGGCGATTCGCCATCGCCTGCGAGGCGTGCTTGAACTGCTCGAGATGGCTTGCCGCAAGACCGCTCCCGAAGAGGTTTGGTGAGACGAAATCGTTTCGATCTACCAGAATAATCTCTTTCCTGTCCTGATGTGAGTGGGTCGTCAGGAAGCAATCCTGCAGCCTCGGCAAATCGTCGTCGCGGTGAGTTGGGCTATCTCCCGCGCGAGAAAGACATCCAATCAAAAGACATCCCATCATGAGTTGGCGCCAAGGTCTTTCGCTTCTGGCGGGATATGGGTTCCTCGCATCGCTTCCCGACCTGGCGGCGCTACATCAGGATCAGAACGACGCAGGCAAAATCGGCAGGAAGATACAGCGATTACGGGCGGCGACTAAAGCCTTTAGGGGATAGAAAGGTCCCTAGATGAATGGCTAAGGTCTATGATTGGCCGTGATTCGTGTCGCCTCTCACTCCGCGCAACCCGCAGCCGCAAAGCAGTACCGGGGAAGCGAAGGATGATTGGGCAAGAGGAAACAGAATGCGTATCGATTTCTCCGTTCGTGCTTTGATGCTTCGTTCCCTGTCGCTTGTTCTGGTGATGCTGGCCCTGTCGGCGGCGTCATTTGGGCAGTTCAGAGTAGCGATCACAGTCGGCCCCCCGGCACTGCCGGTGTATGACCAACCCATTTGCCCCGGCGATGGTTATCTCTGGACGCCCGGGTACTGGTATTGGGACGACGATATCGCCGATTACTACTGGGTACCGGGCACGTGGGTGCTCGCCCCCGAGGTTGGTTTCCTGTGGACTCCGGGCTGGTGGGGTTGGGGTGGAGAGGCGTTTGTCTGGAATGAGGGTTTCTGGGGGCCGTCGATCGGTTTCTATGGCGGGATCAATTACGGATTCGGTTACTTCGGCGTGGGCTTCGTGGGCGGACGCTGGGATGGCGGCCACTTCTTCTATAACCGTGCGGTGATGAATGTGAACGTCACCGAGATTCACAACGTTTACAACACGACGGTGGTCAATAACACGGTTCGCGTGAGCTACAACGGGGGCAATGGGGGAATCACCGCGCGTGCAACGGCGCAAGAGGAAGCGGCAGCACATGAGAGACATGTTCCTCCGCTGGCAGCTCAGACTCAGCATATGCAAGCGGCCCGTGCCAATCCGCAGCTCCGGGCGTCTGTAAACCATGGCAAGCCGCCGATTGCGGCCACGGAAAAACCGGGCGAATTTAGCGGCCGCGGAGTGGTAGAGGCGAAAGAGGCAGGAGCTCCTTACAAACCGGCAGAAAATCGTGGCGGTGGTGAGCCCCACGCTGAATCACCGGCAGCGCATCCGGCAGTCCATCCGAAAGATCTACCGCCGGCGGAGCGTCCCGCCCCCCCAAATACGGGGAATCCGAAGCTGGATCAGAAATACCAGAAAGAGCAGCAAAAGTTGGCTACGCAGCAGGACAAGGAACGGCAGAAACTCCAGCAACAGCAAGATAAGGAGCATCAGAACCTGGCGAAACAAAAGGCTGACGACGCCCGGACGCAGCAACTGGAGCAGAAGCACCAGCAACAGACAAACCAACTGCAACAAAGACACACACAGCAGCAACAGCAGTTGCAGGCGCGCCAAGCTCCGGCGGCGGGGCCTCGGAAATAGCAGGCTCGTGCTTGCTGAAAGCAAGGCGTTGATCCATTGAAGCCCTCGGCCGGGTGAGAGTCTCACCCGGCCGCCGTTTCGCTGGGTGTAGGTTCCTGTTATGCAGTCAAACCTCGCATCGTCGAGCCCTGAGGCGATGATTGCGAAGGTGTTAAAGTGGCCACTATGCAAGTTTCCCAAGAACGAAGCTCGAAGGAATTCGGACGAGCGAAGTTATGGAAGTGGATCGGCCTAGTCGCTCTCGTGTTGTTCGCCGGCGCGGCAGTGGCGGCGCAATTGCTGATCGATCGAGCCCAACCGATTCTTCGAACGCGGGTGATTGACGCTCTATCGAATCGCTTCGATGGCAGAGTGGAACTGGGGAGTTTTCAGGTTTCCGTGCTCCACGGGATTGAGGTTTCCGGCAACGGCTTAAAGATTTTTGGCAAAACGGACCCCAACCCTTCTGAACCAGGCGTCCAAGCCCTGATCGTGGTGAAGGAATTCCGCTTTCATACCTCATTGCGAAGTCTATTTCGTTCCCCAATGCACGTGGAGACCGTATATGTGAATGGGCTGGAGCTGAACATACCGCCCAGGGAAAACCGTCAGGAAATGACGAAGATGGGTTCGAGAACGCCGAAGATGACCATCTACGTCGACCAGTTTGTTTGCGTGGATGCAAAATTGCTGATTAACACCTTAAAGCCGGGCAAGGCGCCGCTGGAATTTGCCATCGCAGACCTGAAGATGAAGGATGTTGGGCCCGGCCAACCATTCCAATTTAGTGCCGCCCTGGTCAATCCGAAACCAGTGGGAAACATTCAGTCGAGCGGTCTGTTTGGACCTTGGCAACAAGACAGTCCTCGGGACACACCGGTGCAAGGAGACTATTCCTTCAACCATGCCGATCTGAGCACAATCAAGGGCATCGGTGGAATGCTCTCATCGACCGGCCAATACTCGGGAACTCTAGGCAACATCGTCGTGCACGGAACAACCGAGACCCCAGACTTTCGAATTGCCAGCAGCGGGCATCCTGTGCCGCTGCACACGGAGTTCCATGCCGTTGTTGACGGTACCAGCGGCGACACATATCTCCAACCGGTGAATGCAACATTCCTTCAAACTTCCTTTACCGCAAACGGATCCGTGGTCCGCGTCAGCGCGCCGAAGGGCCACGATATAGAATTGGACGTAGTCATCGATCATGCGCGGATTGAGGACTTGCTCAAACTGGGCGTGCACACCGACCCACCGATCATGAGTGGTCCGGTTGCAATGAAGACACGACTGAGCCTTGGTCCAGGGGACGCGAGTGTGGCCGACAAGCTGAAGCTGGCCGGCACCTTTCGTGTGCTCGATGCGCACTTCGCCAACCAGAAAGTGCAGGGAAAGCTCGACTCGTTGAGTCTGCGCAGCCAAGGGAAGGTCAAAGAATCCCGAGAGCACGCCGGGGAAAATGTATCGGTGGATTTGCGGGGCGTCTTTGCTCTAAAGGACGGATTGCTTTCCTTTTCGGCCCTTCATTTCCTAGTTCCAGGGACGCATGTTGACATGACCGGCGACTACAGCTTGAACGGACAAACCTTCGACTTTCATGGCACGGTTAGGCTGGACGCGACGGTTTCGCAAATGACCACTGGATGGAAGTCAATTCTTCTAAAGCCAGTCGATCCGTTCTTCAGCAAGGACGGGTCCGGTACGGAGGTCCCTATTCGAATCACCGGCACGCAATCGGAACCGCACTTCGGTCTGGACTTCGGTCACAAGGGCGAGCATCAGAACATCGTGAGGAACAACGACACAGGATCGAAGCACGAATAGAGGCAAAGGGGAGGCGAGGCGCCACTGGCCTCGTGACTCCAGCCTTGATCGCTTTCGATCGCTCAGCACATCTCGCACTCTGATAAACGATTTCAATGAAGAACCAAACGAAGGCCGAACGGAGAATGGTTTCTAAGGATCTGACGAGGCCTCAGTCGGCCTTCTCCTAAGCGGGGCTGGTGGATCTCTACAGCGCAATTCAATACGGGTTGTTTGTGGCCATCGTTACCATCCTGGTAAAGCCCTTGGGTGGGTACATGGAACGGGTCTTCTCGAGGAAGCGGACGGTACTTGATCGTTTTTGTCTTCCGGTTGAGCGACTGATCTATCGCATCACCGCGGTTGATCCGGAAGCGGAGATGCCCGGCAAGGAGTATGCGAAGTGTTTTGCACTGTTTGGTCTTGCCGGCACACTGTTGTTGTATGCCATTCTCAGAATGCAACAGTTTCTTCCCTGGTTCTTCCCCCAGTACCACACCACGCCTTTATCCCCAGACCTGGCTCTAAATACGGCGATCAGCTTCTCGACGACCACTACCTGGCAGGCCTACGCGGGCGAGAGCACGATGAGCTATTTCAGCCAGATGGTGGGACTCTGCGCACAAGACTTCCTGGCCGGTGCTGCGGGCTTAGCCCTGGGGGTGGCCTTTATCCGCGGCCTAGCCCGCCAACTCTCCGGCACGCTCGGTAACTTTTGGGTTGATCTGATACGCGCCCTGCTCTGGGTCCTGCTGCCGGGAGCATTGATCGGTGCCGTGCTGCTTGTCTGGCAGGGTGTTCCGATGAACTTCCACCGTTATGCGGTCGTTACCACCGTCGAAGGCTCCCATCAGGTCATACCGCAGGGTCCTGTGACCGCTCTGGAGATCATCAAGAATCTCGGCACCAACGGAGGCGGCTTCTTTAACGCGAATGGGGCTCATCCCTATGAGAACCCGACGGCGTTTACAAACTTTATCGAAATGTTGGCGATCGTTGTCCTGCCTGCGGCATTTACCAACACCTTCGGCAGAATGGTCGGCCAGGCTCGACAGGGATGGCTTCTCTACTGCGTGATGGTGCTTCTCTTCGCGAGCGGACTGATCTTCGTGCATCAGTTCGAACAACGGGGGATTCCCCACATCGGAAGTATGGATTTGCGAAAAAGTGGTGCCCCGTCTGGCGGGAACATGGAAGGCAAAGAGGTGCGCTTTGGGATTGGGGGTTCGACGCTCACGGCTGTCGTGACCTCAAACACGGCCACGGGATCAAACAACTCAATCGACGACAGCTACACCTCGCTCGGCGGGATGGTTTTACTGGTAAACATGCTGCTCGGAGAGCTGGTATTCGGAGGTCTGGGAACCGGTCTCTACAGCATGGTCATGGCAGCTACGATCACCGTGTTTCTGGCGGGTCTGATGGTTGGGCGCACGCCGGAATATCTGGGAAAGAAGATAGGGCCCGCGGAAAACAAAATGATCATGCTCTACGCTCTGGCCGCGCCCCTGGCCGTCCTCCCACTCACTGCCATCGCCGTGAGCACCAAAGCGGGACTGTCCGGGTTGACGATCAACGGCGGCCCGCATGGTTTTACCGGGATTTTGTTCGCTTATACTTCCTGCTTCGCCAACAACGGCCAAAGCTTTGCCAGTCTGAGTGCGAACACTCCGTTTTACAACCTCACTACAGCCTTAGCGATGATGGTGGGTAGGTTCGGCCTGGCGATTCCTGCATTGGCATTTGCCGATCTGTTTGGCCGTCAGAGAAGTACCCCTTCTTCGTCAGGAACTCTTCCGACCCACTCTTTTTCGTTCGGAGCGCTACTCACAACCTGTTTGATAACCATGGTGGCCCTGAGCTATCTACCTGTCTTGGCGCTCGGACCCATACTGGAACGATTGCTCTTCGGAAGATAAGTCACTCGATGAGCTTAGCTTGAGAGATCCGGGAAATTGCTTTCCTTCTTGAACCCCGATCTCTGGATCATTGAGAAAGCCCTGAGCCTGCTGTATCGTCGGCAACCATCGGCCGGTTTTGAAGCGACCACGGAGGTGAGACATCGAGTTCGGAAGTGCACGCCGAGCGGCACGCGTTCTGATACTCGTCTTGGTTTCTCCTGCCGAGTGAGAAATCTCGACAGCTCGCACGCACTGCCAATAAAGGAGTCGCAAACAGGCCGGGCAGTTTCGTGAGCTGACACAGAAAGTCCAGGAGAGCCGGAGTCGCGTATGCGCATTGCCTCGTTGGGAACGGCTAGTCGTGCAGCACTACGTTGAGCAGCGAGCTATGGACCTGCAGGCCGCCCTCGATTCCGCCGGCGTAGTGGATGAACCCCAATTTCCTGAACCGGTTCATGAAGAAACTGACGCGGGAACGGGTGGTGCCGACCATCTCAGCCAGGGTCTCCTGACTGATCTTAGGAACCACGGTTTCAGGAATCCCCTCCTTGCCGAAATGAGCGAGCAATAGAAGGACGCGGGCCAGTCTCTTTTCGCTGGAATTGAACAACTGGTCGACCAGGTCTTCTTCGTAGCGGATATTGCGCGCCAGCAGGTACGCCACGAACATATCGGAAAATGCGTGTTCTCGGTGAAGGGCATCCATCATCGCCTTCTTGTCCACCCGGAGAAGGTCACAATCCGTCATGGCCGCGGCGGAGCCCATACGCAGAACCTGACCTGCCAGGGAACCTTCGCCAAAGAAATTCCGCTCGCCCACGATGGCGATCGTCGCCTCCTTGCCAATCTTGGATACGACGGTGAGCCTCACTTTGCCCGTCTGAATATAGAAGACGGAATCCGCCTCATCCCCTTGGGCGAAGATCACTTGCTTTTTGAGCACAGACACAATCTTCCTGCCATCACCAATCGTGGCAAGGAAAGTGTCGGGATCGAATCCGCGGTTTCTGTGCGCGGCCGGAGACGACTTCATAGTAAGAAAATTATAGGTTCATCGGGGGGGCTGAGAATGTACTGTTTTGCTCACTATTTCCAGACCAGTCCCCACGTGGGCTTCCGTCGGAAACTCGCCAATTTCAAATTCCCCGTCATCGGTTTACGGTCCAGCGTGCTTCAGGCGCGTTCGAGTTTCAATCGTCTCCGCATGTGAGCTATCTTGCTCAGACACGAGAGTCGGCACCTGTCATTCTTGATTCTCCTGAGTGTGCAGACAGGGCCACGGACGCTGATTCGTAGCTCTATTCCATCAGGTCGCTACGGACCGGGTCGTGATCCACTGGCGCAGCGACCACATCCAGCCAATCGGCATTCTTCATCCGCGTGGCCCCCGCGAACCTGCGGCGAACACGATTTGACCCTAAGAGTTCTCGAATATCGAAACTGGGATACGCCTCAGGCGGATGAGAGGCGTTAGCCCGCAAAGAAAAAAGAAAGGTCGAAGGTCTAAAGATCATGCCTTTAATTCAACTCCTGGAAGTTCTCATCGTGGTGGGTGTTCTTCTGTGGCTGGTGAATCGCTTCATCCCCATGCAGTCCTCCATCAAGTCAATTTTGAACGGCGTTGTGGTGATCGCCGTGGTTTTGTGGCTGCTTAATGTTTTTGGACTGTTTCACTCCATTTCCCATATCCGTATCGGAAAAGGATGAACTGGGGCGAGGCCATTTAGAGGCACACGTCCCGAAACTCGAACTCTAGACAAAGTTACAAGGAGGTATTTGTGAAGATACAGTTGTTGTTCGCCGCCGCAGCGGTACTGAGCTTGCCCGCTCTAGCCCAGACCAATTCTCAAACCACCGTAGACGTCGAGCGTGTGAGTCCGACGCCCACGTTTCGGGTCGTCGTCATCAGCCGCAGCGTGCAAGCCGTCAATTATGAGCACCGTAGCGGCAGCTCAAAGCTGGATTTTGCAGGCACCACCTTGATGCCCTCGGCAAATGGCGAAGCCAAGGTCAACAGCAAGCGGGGATCCATCGAAATCGAAGCGGAATTTGGCAACCTGCAACGGCCGACGACTTTCGGCACCGAGTACCTGACCTACGTCCTGTGGGCGATTTCGCCCGAGGGCCGGGCAGTGAACCTGGGCGAAGTGTTAGTTGGCGGCAACGATCGCAGCAAACTGCACGTAACCACGGACCTTCAGGCCTTTGCCCTGATTGTCACCGCGGAACCATATTATGCCGTGCGCCAGCCGAGCAATGTGGTCGTGCTTGAAAATTTGGTTCGCGAAGACACCAAGGGAACCAGCGAGGCGGTAAACGCAAAGTATGAGTTGATGGAACGCGGCGGTTACATTCCCACTGGCTACAAGTTCGATCCGGTAGTGCTGAATGCCCGGTTGCCATTAGAGTTCTTCGAGGCGCGGAATGCGCTGCGCATCGCTCAATCTGAGGGAGGGGAGCAGTTCGCCCCCGGCAGTTATCAGCACGCCGTCCAGTTGATGAATAAGGCGGATGGCTATGCCACAGACAAACACATGGATCGAAAGCCGCTGATCGCGGTTTCCCGCGAAGCGGTGCAAACTGCGGAAGATGCGCGCGCCATCGCCGTCAAGAAAGAGGACGAGGTGCGCCTGGCACGCGAACGCCAGAATTCAGCGGACGCGCAAGCGCAAGCGCAACAGCAAGCCGATGATGCTCGCCGGCAGAAGGAGCGGGCAGACTCGGATGCGGCAAGAGCCCGGTCCGATGCCCGTGACGCACAAGCTGCAACCGCGAAGGCTCAATCCGATATGGCCGCCAACCAGGCTTCGTCGGCTACGGCGCTTTCAGCAGCGCAGGCTGAGGCCGAGCAATCCCGTCTGGCAGCACAGCAGGCCCAGTTGAACGCGCAACAGGCAGATACCGACAAAGCGGCGATGCGCGCCAAATTGTCCGAGCAGTTAAATCGGATTCTCGAGACTCGCGATAGCGCTCGCGGCCTCATCGTCAGCATGTCCGATGTTTTGTTTGACACCGGAAAATATTCCTTGAAGCCGGGCGCACGGGAGAAACTGGCGAAAGTCGCCGGCATTCTGCTCGCCTACCCCGGACTCAACATTGAAGTCGGCGGTTACACCGATAACGTCGGCGGCGATTCCATGAATCAAACCCTGTCCGAGAACCGCGCGGGCTCGGTGCGCGACTACCTGGTGCAAGAAGGCGTATCCACAAATTCAGTCAGTGCCAAAGGCTTCGGCAATACCTTGCCGGTAGCTTCCAACGACAACTCCGCTGGCCGGCAGCAAAACCGGAGAGTGGAACTTCTCGTGTCCGGCGACGCCATCGGCAACCCGGTCAATGCGACAACAGGCAGCTTGCAGTAGAGCAGGAATTATGTAAAACGATCGAATCGATAGAGGAGGCAACCCCCATGAAACTGGTAGGAGTTCTCAGTACAGCAGTTCTGTCTTTGGCGCTCGGAGTCGCAGTTCCGGCGTTCGCCCAAGATCACGAGCAGGACGACCAGAAAGCTACGCCTGCCCAAGACGACAAAAAAGCGCAACCAGAAAAACCTGCCGCAAAGCAGGAGGAAAAACCCGCAACGCAGCCGGAGAAGAACGCCAAGCCGGAAGAAAAGAATGCGCAGCAGGGGAACAACGCCAGGCCAGCCGAGAAGAGCGCACCGGAACAGCACGCCGCTGGTAACGGTAACCGCATTCCCGCAGACAAATACAAGGCCAATTTCGGACAGCAACACACGTTTCGTGTCAGCCAGGCCGAATACGGCAATCGCAGCTTTCAATACGGTGGCTATTCGTTCGGATTTGTTGGCGTGTGGCCAAGCAATTGGCTCTACACCCAAAACGTCTATGTGGTCGAGATAGACGGCATGTATTACCTCTGCAATCCGATGTACCCTGGCGTTAACCTTGAACTCAGCTTCACACTATAGCCAGTTTGTCCGCCTCGCGAGCGGGCGCAACTAGCTTAACTGTGATCGGCGCGCGCCCATATTCTTGGGCGCGCGCCACTTACGTTCCGGCGCCACCGGCGAAAACAGAACTCGACTCGTGCTTTCGGCAGGGCAACAAGACCGGGGCGAGTCTTCGCTCGTACACTTATTTCAGGCCCAGTTCTACTGTTGGGTAATCCCCGTAGCTCTCACGGAGTCTTTTCGCAGGAATCGCACCGGGTCGCAAGCGTCTGCGTCCTACGTCACCAAGGCCTGCCCAAACTTCACTCACAATGAAACTGTCTCCATCTGGCAGAACTGATTCGAACGGCATCGTCAGATATCGTCACAGCGAGACCCCCAACTCCTTCGGATAAGAGCTGTCATGGCCGCGAATCCGATTCATTGGTTCAACGAACGTGGCGATTTAGCGCCAACTGAGGGCTGGGGCGACCGAAGTCAGAATTGCCTCCATGACATGCGCATTGTAGGCAACACCCAGTTGATTCGGAATGGTTAGCAATAGCGTGTCGGCCTCCGCGATCGCCTCGTCTTTCCTAAGCTGCTCGATGAGAATATCTGGCTCAGCAGCGTAGCTCCGGCCGAAGATTGCCCGTGTGGTTTCGTCAAGGAACCCAATTTTGTCCTCTTCCTGAGAGCCTCGTCCGAAATAGCGGCGATCACGGTCATCGAGCAATGCAAAAATACTGCGACTAACGGAAATGCGCGGAGTACGCTGGTGACCAGCTGCCTTCCAGGCTGCACGAAAGGCGCGAATCTGGGCGGCTTGTTGGATGTGGAGCGGCTCTCCGGTCTCGTCGAATTTGAGGGTTGAGGTCTGCAGGTTCATTCCTAGCTTCGCGGCCCATGCTGCTGTCGCGTTCGAGGCAGACCCCCACCAGATTCGATCACGCAATCCGGCAGAGTATGGCTCAAGACGCAGGAGTCCAGGAGGATTGGGAAACATTGGACGTGGGTTCGGCTGAGCGAAGCCTTTGCCGCGCAGCAACTCGAGAAATTCCTCGGCGTGCCGCCGGCCCATCTCTGCCTCGTCCTCGCCTTCAATCGGGCGATGGCCAAAATGGCGCCAACCATCGATGACCTGTTCGGGGGAGCCGCGGCTGATTCCCAACTGCAGCCGGCCGCCAGAGATTAGATCCGCAGCCCCAGCGTCCTCCGCCATGTAATGAGGATTCTCATACCGCATGTCGATCACTGCGGTGCCAATTTCAATCTTTCGTGTTTTCGCACCTACCGCCGCGAGTAGTGGAAACGGCGATGCCAGTTGCTGCGCGAAGTGATGAACACGGAAATAGGCTCCGTCCATTCCCAGACGCTCCGCCTCCACGGCGAGGTCAATGGACTCGAGGAGCGCGTCAGCCGCCGACTGCGTTCGCGACTGCTGTGAAGGTGTCCAATGACCGAATGAGAGGAAGCCAATCTTCTTCATGCCATATAAGTCTCCCATATCGTCGATATCTATGGGTTTTCAATAGCGTCGATGGGTGGCATCAGGTAGGCGATGCATTGATGCCGGGGGGCTGCGCCAGCCTGATGAGGCAGATGCAGGCGATACCCGAAGGTTTCTTCTCAGATACAGCCCACACCTTATAGTGCGAATTCTACTGTCGAGTACTCTAGGTAAGCAATCCTCCAGCGCCGACTGGATCCCTTACTCGGGCCGAGCCAGTCGGTTGACTGGTCGCCATCAGAACACCGAAGTCCTCACCTACCTCCTTTCCGGTCCAAGGGTGCATTCGCGGGTCTCACGTTCGGAGGGGCAGGTGTGGAACAGGACGATGATTCGACGAGAGCGATTTATGGAAGGAAAGTGTCGTTTCGTAGCGCACCGACAGGTGGAGTGCACGCCACGGCCTCCACAGCGCATTTCATGGCCGCGGTGAAATGCCGCGAGCGCAAAGGCAAGTGTGCATGTTGGACCGAAACGCAGAACAAATCTTTAAAAGGAGTAAAGAAAATGAAATGGCCGTTAAAGCTTGCGCTTCAAATGTGCATGATCACTTGCTTGCTCACGGGAACCTGGATCGTGGCGAGCGCACAAAATAATTCACCACAGCCCGCTCCTGACAATACGAAGGTCAACGAGCGTGACAAAGATAAGTCGCAGCCAACCGCGGATCAGCAGAAGGACAACCGTTCTGACCGGGACATCACGCAGCAAATACGGCAATCCGTCGTAAACGACAAGTCTCTGTCTGCTTACGCCCATAACGTGAAGATTATTTCCGAAAACGGCATGGTAACGCTGAGGGGGCCGGTCCGGTCGGATGACGAAAAGCGCGCCGTCGAAATCAAAGCCGCCGAGATCGTTGGCCAAGCCAAAGTAACGAGCGAATTAGAAGTAAAACCCAAGAAATAATAAATAAAAAGGAGGCTCAAATGTCAGGTAAAAATACCGCAGTGTTTGGCATCTATCCGCACCACACAAGCGTAGAACGTGGCGTGGAAGCTCTGAAAGCAGCCGGCTTTTCCAACAGCGACATTTCTGTGCTGTTTCCAGAAAATGAGGGCACGAAGGACTTTGCCCACGAGAAGAACACCAAGGCGCCAGAAGGTGCCTCAACTGGCGCCGGAACGGGGGCAATTCTGGGCGGGGGGTTGGGCTGGCTCGTCGGGATAGGAGCCCTAGCGATTCCGGGACTTGGACCCTTTATCGCCGCCGGGCCGATTATGGCCGCTCTGGCAGGAGCGGGCGTCGGGGGCGCGGTCGGCGGTCTCACGGGGGCCCTCATTGGGATGGGAATTCCCGAATACGAAGCCAAGAGGTATGAAGGCCGCGTCAAAGATGGTGGAATTCTGCTTTCCGTTCACTCAGACAGCTCAGAGGAGGTAAAGCGAGCGAAAGCAATCCTTGAAGGCACAGGGGCGCAGGACATTGCCTCGACCGGCGAAGCGGCCGGCGAAAAGACCGCCACTCGGGTTGCTTAGCACTGCGGGAATACCCGGCGACATCAGTCGTTCGCCGGGTATTTCGCCAGCCAGGAGGTTATCGAATAAGCAAGGAGGCCGCTAAGGAGGCCGCTGATGAAACGCTTTGCGATCCTGTTCGTGCTGACGGCTATATGGTCTATCGGCCTAGCGTGCTCGAATCGGAGTGATGTGTCATACAAGGACAATGTAGAGAAAGCCCTGCAGCAAGCGGATCTGAAAGATGTAACCGTCGCTGAAGACCGGGACAAGAACACAATCACTCTCGGCGGAACTCTACACTCCGAGGAAGCCAAGGCCAAGGCCGCCGAAGTCGCAAAATCGGCTGCGAATACCAGAATCATTGCCAATGAAATTAGCATTCAACCGGTCGGCGCTGAATCAGAGGCGAAGGGTGCGGCGGCGGCTCTCGATGACGGCATCGAGAACAACTACCAGGCTGCGTTGATTACGAGCAGGCTGGACAAACAGCACATCAGTTACAGCGCCAAGAATGGAGTGCTGACCCTGACCGGAAAGGTGAGGACCGTGGGAGATCGCCAACAAGCGGAGCAGCTCGCGATAGCCATTCCGCATGTGCAACAGGTCCTAAATCAAATCGACATGAACCGGTGAGGAACCATCTTTCGGCATGAGCCGGGGATGGCACGTTAGTTACTAAAAAAAACCTGTCCACGAGTGCCGTGCTGGGCATCATAGCTGTGCTGCAAAATTCAAATCTGTGGAGTGATCATGCCAAATGAATTAAAGGAACTTTACATAGACGAGCTGAAGGATCTGTACAACGCTGAGAATCAATTAGTGAAGGCGTTGCCGAAAATGGCCAAAGCCGCGTCGTCGCCTAAGCTACGTCAAGGTTTCGAGGAGCATCTCGAACAGACGAAAGGACATGTCGAGCGGTTGGAAGAGATTTTCCAACTCATGAACGAGAGTCCCAAAGGGAAGAAGTGTAAGGCAATGGAGGGACTGATTAAGGAAGGCTCCGAGATCACCGAGGAGGATTTCGAAGGTGCTGTATTAGATGCCGGCCTGATCGGCGCGGCGCAACGTGTCGAGCATTATGAGATGGCTGCTTACGGCACGGCCGCTGCTTTCGCCAAAGTACTCGCAGAGTCCAAACACGCTTCGCTTCTCGAACAGACACTTGCGGAGGAGAAAGACACAGACGAGAAACTAACAAAATTGTCCGGCGAGATCAATCTCGAAGCCAATCGCGGTGTCGAGCCAAAGGCGGTCAGCCGCAAGATTGCCTAATCGTTAACGTGCCCGTTGGAGTGTTGGTTTGCTGGGATGTGGGCCAGCGATGAGCTGATAAAAACTTAGAAAAGGAGAACTTATGAACAAGGAGCAGATTTCAGGCAAGGTCGATCAGGCAGTTGGAAAAGTCAAGCAAAGCGTTGGCGAAACGGTTGGCAACCAGGATTTAGCCAACAAGGGCGTTGTGGATCAAGCAAAGGGTGCCGTAAAGGAGACTTGGGGCGACGCCAAGGATGCCGCAAAGCAGATTCACGAGTCGAATAAGAATGCGGCTTCCGACAAAGCTGATGAGACGCGAGGAAAGATCAGCCGCTCCGTCGAAGACGCCAAGGAAAAGGTAAAGGACAAGATCGAGGACGTAAAAGGACGGCATACGGCGTGAAATTGTGATTCGGGTATGAACGGTCGGGGGCGGGCGGTTTCAGCACCCCGACCCTAAATTTCGTGTGTGCCAGAGCAGTGCGAAGGGAGCAAATATGAGCCAATCCGCGGTTCCACGCCCGGTAATCGAACGTCAGAGTTCGCTGGCCGAGATCCCAGTGAGGAATGAGGCATCCTCGTCCGGTATATCTTGGGCGGCGGTCCTTGGCGGCGCTTTTGTTTCCGCGTCCCTAGCGTTGATCCTGCTCGCCTTGGGTACAGGGCTCGGATTTTCTTCGGTGTCGCCATGGTCAAATCTGGGCGCCTGGGCCTCGATGGTTGGAAAGGGAGCTGTTGTATGGCTGATTCTCACCCAGGTCTTGGCCTCGGCAATGGGCGGCTACTTGGCGGGCCGGCTGCGGACAAAGTGGACCCACGTCCATACCGACGAAGTCTATTTTCGTGACACCGCGCACGGTTTGCTGGTCTGGGCCGTCGGGATGGTAATTACGGCGTCTTTGCTGGCGTCTGCGGCGACCTCTCTTGCTGGTGCAGCAGCGCAGCAAAGTACCAACGCCACGACGGCGACGACTGGGGCAAGCGATGGGATGCTCAATCCCAATGCCTACTTTGTAGACACCTTGTTGCGTTCGAATGGATCCGTTCCAACAGACCGCAACGACATTGCAGAGCGAGGCGAAGTGTCACGTGCGTTTGCCCATGCCCTGCATCAACGAACTATTCCACCCTCCGACAGTGTTTATCTGTCACGAGTGGTATCAGCACGAACGGGACTCAACCAGACGGATGCCGAGAAGCGCGTGTCCGATGTCTTCGCAGCGGCTCAGCAATCTGAAGAAAGCGCACGGAAGGCACTAGGACACCTTTCCCTGTGGCTGTTCGTGGCCTTGCTGAGCGGAGCGTTCTGCGCGAGCTATGCTGGAACAATCGGTGGCAGGCAGCGCGATCGTGTCGCTGGTTAGCGGTAATCTAGGATTTCTTGCATTCGTTGAACCGTGTGTCACCCGAGGAGGCTTACAATGCGTTCGATCCTACTTCTGCTACTTGGAGTGCCCATTCCCATCGTCATCTTGATCGCGCTCCTTAGTCATTAGCGAAGAAGTTCCAGCCCTGTCAGGTCTCGTCACTACCCCGATTTGCGGGCGGGCAAATTCTTAACGTCGCTTTTGGTGGGCGCGTCTCCGTTGCCTGTTCTCCTGTTAACGAGATTCATCCCGACTGACCTCTATGGCCCGTCTTGTCTCCATCGGCGATTTCCCTTGTGTCGTTGAGTCACTTCGTAAGGAGTGAAACGGTACAGGCCACAGCAACATCAGCCCAGCGGAGAGCACGACAACAATGTAAGCAGCGGTAGTTTTTCGACTGCTTATTGCTTCTCGAACTGGAACGAGCATGGCCGCCCCTCGATCCGGGTGCCGGTTCCTTTGGTGCCTTTGAAGTGGGCGTCGATGCTGTAGCTGTACTCGGTGCCGCGAGGCGTGTCGCGTCCGGGGACGTATTCCTTGGAGCCGGTGCGGCCGGTGGCATAAAGCTTGGCGGCGCCGTCGGCGTCGATCTTACCCTCAATCAGCAGGGAGCTGGGCTGACCTTCGGTGCCGTGCAGGCCGCGGAGGTTGCCGTCCTTGACGTCGCTGACGAAGCGGAAGGAATAGCCGAGGGCGTCGCGGGCCGACTCGCAGGAAACAGTGGTGAGCCACTTGCCGTCGAAGGGCTCTCCGGCGAGCGAGACGCTGGGTACGATTAGCAGAATGAGGGCCGCCAGGAGTCGAGTTGTGGTCGGGATTTGGTTTCTGCGCAGGGTCACAAGCGTCACCCCTCGGAGGTGAATTATACGCAAAAGGAAAGGCAGACAATGTTTCCGTGATCGGCCTTTACGTATGTCGAAGGCACTGCCAGAGCCTTCGCGCATGCGCATTTTGTTTTTGGAGAACAGCCGTTTCTATGACCGAACTTCCCAAATTGCACACTGCCCGCAGCTGCGCGACGACGCCGAACGGCGCTTCTACATTTTGAGCGATGGGCGACGTAGGTCTTCGCTTCGGTGCGATCCTTCCCTCGCGGCCTCAAAGAAAACGCACTTGTTACTTTACTGTCCGACCGCCCGGTAAAGGCCAGAAATTCCCAGCGGTTGCTTCCGTAATCTTCGAGCAGGAATTGGAGAAAGTATAAATGGCCGGTTATGACGTACTTTGCCCGCTGCACTCTGCCGCATTTGTTAGTACGCCAGACCAGCCTAAGATATTTGCAAAGATAAATTCGACTTGTCACTACGAAATCCTACGCGACGATCCTGAGCGTAGGATGGTAAAGGAGTGACCCTCATGAGTAGTGTTGTGGGAAAATTCAAGATGACATTGCAAGCCGATGGCCTTCGTGCGGCAATGCGATGGCTTAACGACAGAGCCCCCTACCGCTTCACGGCCATCTTCGCGTTCGACGGGGATATGCTTCACAAGCTTCACAACATCTGTTTGATCGTTTGATCGACAAGGAGAATCAGAATATTGCACACTGCGCCGATCAGCCGATCACGGAATCCTATTGCATGTACATACACCGCTCCGGCGAGAGCTTCAGTGTGGAGAAAGCCTTGCTGGACAATCGGGTCGCGGTTCACCCCAAGCGGGAAAGCGTTCAGTGCTACAACGGCATTCCACTGTTTGGCTCCGAAGGGAAGATACTCGGGAACGGTTTGTCACTTCGATAACACGCCGGTTCTTGCAACGGACGATGTCGCCACGGTATTAGATGATTTGGCACCCTTGATTGCCGAAGCTGCATTCAGCGCAAGACGTCGCGGCAGAGTCGCCTAGTTTATCCGTTTCCGTACAAGCGCGGTCGAAATCGGAGTTTGTAATACTTTGTTTCTAATCCACCATCTCTGTAACCGACAGACGTGCGATACCTTTTCCCGAATAGGGAACTCACGTTCGGTCTCGAACCCATGAGTGAGTGGGTTCGCTATTTCGTTATGCAGGTTGCTGCGCTTCGCGTCACTGCGGCAGCGCTGAGAGTCCTTCGCATCCATTGATTCCCCTCAGTTGGTCGTGAGTTTTTCACTTATTCCGGTTCGCAACGCGACAAAGTCAATTTTGTTGCGAGACGCGAAGAGGTCGTGGCCTGCGCCTGCCAACCGCCGAAAGGCGTGAGCGCAGTTCCGGTAGAAGGAACCACCCGTCCTGATGGGCGACTAGCAGCCTAATGTCGACAGCCGGTGGATGCGCGTTTAGCGGAAGCGCCGGATGAAGAGGGTGTGGCGCTCCGAGCGATAATAGCCAACTACGTAAATTGTAGCCTTGCCCACGGTGGAGTAAATCACCTGGCGGATACGCAGAATGGCCGAACCTTTCGGCAACGCCAACATCTCCGCCAGGTGGGTATCGGCGGCGATGGCGTCAATTTCTTCGTCGGCATAGGCCAATTCCACGCCATAGTCGTGCTTCAAAGCGGCGAACAGCGAGCTTTTCCCTAACGTAGCGTTCACGAGCTCTGAAAACTCAGAAGCGGGGAGATAGCAAGTTTCCAGAGCAAAAGGCTCCTCGGCGGTCTGGCGCAAGCGTTCGATTTTTACCATGCGGCTGGCCGGGGCCAGCTGAAGACGCGCGGCAATTTCCTGCTCGTCCGCGATGATTTTGGCCACCAGCACGCGGGAGCGCGGCGCCAGTCCGCGGCTGGACATTTGCTCGGTGTAGCTCATCAGCTTGTTGAAGTGGATCTTGGGGGCGGCTACAAAGGTGCCGGCGCCGCGGCGGCGCTCGACGACTCCTTCGCGCTCAAGGCCGGCCAAGGCATGGCGGGCTGTCATCAGGCTGACCTTGTGGGTCTTGGCCAGTTCGCGCTCCGAGGCAACCGCGTCCCCGGGATTCAGTTCAGTTGCATCAATCCGTTTACGAATGGCGTTCTGAATCTTCTTATAAGCGGGTGTTCCGTCGCGGTGATTTCCAGACATAATCGTTTTTCCAGACTACCGGACGGCGAACGGGAATGGGCGCTCTGGGGCGTGCCCCTCCAAGAGCGGCATGTTTCCATTCGTATTGTGCTATATAGCCTATTAGGCGACTTCTGTAAAGGAAAAACCTTACCGGCGGTCTCATGCCGGGTTCTTCCGATCCACAATTGCTATAGAGCGGACTCAGCCGGAGCCGCGTCCGTTCCAGCGTTCGGTGGTACCGAAGATCCATGAGTCGCCATTTCATCATTGATTTGGCTGCTTATCCGAGGAAAGGAGTCGGCTGTTCGGGAACCGGCGGATTTCTGCCGGCGGCGTCCCAAATCGGGACGCACGGAAGTGATATAGAGCGTTGCGGTAAGCTGTCCACAAGATTTCCACAGGCGGATGCATTTTTTTCTTGACCGGCATGGGCCATGTGCTATATAGCATAGTGCGATTGTATTATTGCGCGCCGATTTGTAACGCTTCGGTGGGGATGCTCTGAGGAGGCTGTGCGATGAAAACAGTAGCGTGTGGAGTTCTGGTTTTTCTGGCGCTCATTGGGATCGTGGGGATTCGGACACCCGCGTTCGGCCAAGAGGTAACCGCCGGCATCGTGGGCACAGTAACCGATTCGAGCGGCGCACCAGTCAACGGGGCCGTGGTCACAGCGCGGGACACGGAGCGCGGCACGGTGTGGAACACCATCACGAGCAATGCAGGCGAATACAACATCCCGCGGCTCCCGGTGGGAACCTACGAGGTGAAAGTTGTGGCTCCCGGGTTCGAGACCGTGATCCATCCACCGTTTGTGCTGGTCCTCAACCAGACGGCGCGGGTGGACGTGGCGGTCAGAGTCGGCAAGGCCACCGAAACCGTCGAAGTGACGGGCGAGGCGCCGATTCTTCAGACCCAGTCTACCGAGGTGAGCACGCTGATCGACTCCAACACCGAGGTCAGCCTGCCGCTGGCTTCACGCGACTACCTTCAGCTGACGCTGCTCGCTCCCGGCGTGACCAACGTCGACCCGGACGGGATGCGGCAGCCGCAAAGCATGACTGACTCCGGCCGGCCCTATATCAACGGTAATCGGGAGCAGGCGAACGAGTATCTAATCGATGGCGTTCTGAATAGCGAAGACAAGAATAACGAGGTGGGCTACACGCCGGGTATCGACGCCATTCAGGAATTCAATTTGATCACGCAGAATGCCTCCGCCGAATTTGGCAACTATCAGGGTGGAGTCGTAAGCGTCAGCACCAAGTCGGGCACGAACCGTTTTCACGGCGACCTTTTCGAGTTTTTCCGCAACGATGCGCTTGATGCCAACATCGCCTCCGCCGGGTGGACTGCAGGCGTCAATGACAACATCAACAATTCAAACCCCGGATTCAACGCGCAAGGTGTCGAGCTCAAACCTGAGCTACGCTACAACCAGTTTGGCGGCACCATCGGTGGCCCGATCGTCAAGGATAAACTGTTCTTCTTTGCCGACTATCAGGGCCAGCGCCTGGTGAATGCGGGTCAGACGGGAGCCCAGTTGTTGACGGCGCAGGCGCGAACCGGAGATTTCGGGCAGCTTTGCACGGATTTTGGTGGAGCGTTCAATAGTTCTGGAATCTGTACCGGAGCATCCGCCCCACCTCTGGTGACGACACAGCTGGTTTACCCAACCGGTCCACCGAATGTGCCGATTCCCTTTAACAATCTGGCAAAAGCTGGGCTGACCGAAGACCCGGTAGCCGCAAACATATTCGGCAAGACCCAGTATTATCCTCTGCCGCAGGCCAATACGTTGGCATCGAACAACTATTTTTATAACAGCGGAAACGATCTGAACAATAATCAGGGCGACTTGAAGATCGACTATGCCGCCTCACAAAAAGACCACATTTCCGGACGATGGTCACAAATGGATCTGAATCAGCCCACCTTCACCGGATGCATCTTCTGCAACGCCGGCGCTACCGAAGGCAGCGACGAACCAGTTCGCAATGCCGTGATCGATTGGACTCATGCCATCAGCTCCACACTGCTGAATGAAGCACGTGTGGGATTTAATGCAGTTCGATATGATTCAACAATCACGCCAACTTCTTTGCTGGGCAATATCAGCGAACAGCTTGGCATCACAGGTGGCAACGCTGAAGAACCAGGGTTGGTGCAGATATCAGTCCCTGGCAGCAACGGCGGGACAGCGAGCCTGGGACTGCAAAATCTCATCCAGGTTTTTCACGATACCCAAGCCCAGGTTGAAGACAATCTCATCTTCACGCACGGGCGCCATCAGCTCAAGGTTGGATTCCAGTATGTACGGGAACGCCAAGATTACATCTATGCCGGAAACGATGGAGCCCTGGGCCTATTAAGCATCGGTGACGCAACCGGGTCCGGTTTAGCCGACTTCTGGTTGGGCAACGTTGCGGGTGGAACAGGTTCGCCCAGGGATTTCGGCGGCCAGGTGAGCGATCCAGCCAAACTTCGGGGCAACGTATTTGGGGTGTTTGCGCAGGATGACTGGCGCGTCACGAATAATCTGACGGTAAATCTCGGCCTGCGCTTCGAAGATCACACTCCGCTTGCTGAAATAGACAACCGCGCGGTGAACTTTGGACTGTATACGGGTACCATTTATACCGCGACCGGCATTGATGGAACCACGAAGTTCCCCAACCAGGCCCTTTATAACAACTACACGGGTATCGGAGATTGGCTGCCGCGAATCGGCATTGCCTGGTCCCCGGCCATGTGGCATGGCAAAACAGTAATCCGGGCGGGGTTCGGAATCTCCGAATTCATGGAAGGCGGAGGCAGCAACGAAGAACTCAACATGAACCTGCCATTCGGCGTTCTGGAGCAATACGCAGCCGGCGGCCTCGGCACCCTGGCCAATGGTTTCGGGGGTTCGACCAGCGCCGCCGCCTGCCCGCAAGGCATCGTTTTCAGCTGCTACGCGGGAAACCGAATCAGGGTATTTGATCAGAACTTCAGGCCTGCCGTGGTCAATCAATGGAACCTGACGATCCAGCAACAGTTCAGTAACTCGCTCACCTTCCAAATGGGATACGTCGGTCAGCGGGGCGCGCACTTGCTGAACTTTGAGGACCTTGCTCAGTCGATCCCGTTGGACGCAGCAGGTAAGATTGCGGGAGCCGGCGACCCCATTGTGACCCGGGTTCCTGGACCGTTCCTGGGCGGCGGAACGCCAGGATCGTTGTACTTAGCCGACAACCCTCAATTCAATGCTCCGAATTGCGGAACAGCCGGCAACCCGGCATGTACTGGCGTCGAAACTCTTGCCGGGGCCAACATGTCGAACTCCGATCAGAATTACAACGCGCTTCAGGCTGTCCTGCAAAAGCGCATGGGCAACGGGCTGCAAGGTCAGGTTGCCTATACCTGGTCGAAGTGCATGAGCAATTCACCGGGATACTTCGGCACTGGCTGGGGCAGCACGAGCGCAATGAGTTCTGGTGGGCAGCCCGGCTGGGAAAACGACTACAATCCGCGTCTAAATTGGGGGCCGTGCTACTACGACCAGAGAAATATCCTGGCCAGTTATGTCACCTATGCACTGCCCTTTGGACACGGTAAGCAGTTTGGCCATGACATGAACCCGGCGCTGAATGCCGTACTCGGAAACTGGGAGATCGGCGCGATTGTTACCCTGCACAGCGGAAACTCTCTGACCTTTAATAACTTCGGAGGATGGGGGGTGGGCGGAAACTCGGACAACACCAACGGCATCGGTCCCGAAACATTGTCCGATCTGCCAGACTGCAACGGCTCAGTCAAGATTCTCAACCAAAAAGTGCCGGCATCGGGTGGCACTCCTGCATACATTCAGTATGTTGATCCCGCCAGCCTCAGTCCGGCAGCCCCCAACACATTTGGGACGTGCACTCCGGGAAATGCTCGCGGTCCGGCCTATGAGAATTTTGACCTGAGCCTGCACAAGGACTTCCTGATCACTGAAAGCAAGAGACTGGAATTCCGCATCGAGGGATTGAATGCGTTCAACCATCCGGTGTGGACCTTCTTCGGTGGACCTGACAACGGTTCATTTGATCCAGGCACATATTCTCTGGTCAACGGCGTTCCCGTGAGCAGCAATTCGAACTTCGGCAAATATTCGGGTGCGCAGGGAGCAAGAGAACTCCAGTTTGGGCTGAAGTTCTATTTCTAAACTCCAAGAATTTCGTTCGCAGTTCGCAGATTGATGCAGAGGCAGGCGCTACACGGCGCCTGCCGTTTGTCTTGTTGCCGCAGCGTTCGAAAATCGATTGAATCTCGAGGTTGCCAGCCTCCGGTGGGCAATGATTTCGGCATATAATCGGCGCATGAGTGTGGGTTTGGAGTCTTCGTATCGTTTCTGCATGCGCTCTTTCGTGTGGTTGTGCGTTCTTGCCTCTGCCAGGTTCGGTGCGGCCCAAACGCCGGCAAAGACGGCACCCGCCAGCGAGGCCCAGCGGGCTGTCAGCCTTGCCGAGAGCGGCCACTGCGCGGAAGCGCTGCCACTGCTGAGAAAGTCAATCCGGCAGGCGGCTGCCGGCGACCTTAAAAAGCGGATCGGGCTGGATGGCCTGCACTGTGCCATGATCCACGAAACCCCGTATGAGTCGCTGGAGTTTCTGGTCGTGCTGAGCCGCGACTTCCCGCATGATCCGGAGGTATTGTACGCGGCAACCCACGCTTACTCTGACCTTTCCATGCGCTCTTCGCAGGATCTGGCGCGGGATGCGCCGTTCTCCTATGAGGTTCATGAGTTGAACGCCGAGGCGCTGGAGATGCAGGGCAAGTGGTATGAAGCGGGCGTGGAGTACCGCAAGATTCTGGAGATCAATCCCACTCTGCCGGGAATTCACGCGCGCCTGGGCCGCACGCTGCTGTCGAAGCCACAACCGACTCCGGCGGAAGTGGAGCAGGCGAAGAAGAATTTTGAAGAGGAACTCGAAATCGATCCCAGGAATGCCGCAGCCGAATACGTTCTGGGCCAACTGGCAGCAGATGCCAACGATCCCGCGACGGCGATCCGCAACTTTACCCGCGCGACGAAATTGGATGCGACTTTTTCCGAGGCCTTCTTGGGACTGGGAACGGCGCTGAATTCGGCCAAGCGATTTGCCGAGGCAATTCCCGCGCTTGAGACCTACGAAAAACTCGCGCCGGATAGTCCCACTGGACACTATCAACTGGCGTTTGCGTATGCAGGAGCGGGACGCCGCGATGATGCCAACCGCGAGGCTGGGCTGCAACGGCAAACTGCGGAGGCTTTGGAGGCGGTTAAGCGCAAGGCAGCCATCGCGCAAGAAAAACAGCAGGCTCCTGACTCGCAGGCCCCGGAGCCGAAATAGCGATGTCGCGGCAGTCCGGCCTCATTGCAAGGCGAGAGTTTCTGCGAGTCCTGGGAGGAACGCTGGTTCTCCCAGCTGTGTCGCGCTTCGCGTCGGCAACCGATTCCGCTGCTTATCCTTTCTCCGAAATACCTCCTTCTGCCAGCGGCGTCACCTGGGTGCACACGGCCGGACTCTCGCCTGAGAAATATCTGCCGGAGTCGACCGGCCCGGGCTGCGCGTTTCTCGATTACGACAACGACGGCTGGATGGACATTTACCTCGTGAACAGCGGCAAATGCGACATATTTACTCCGGCCCACCCTCTTCGCAACGCTCTTTACCGCAACAACCGCGACGGCACTTTCACCGACGTTACCGAGAAGGCCGGCGTTGTGGGCGGAGGCTATGGAATGGGGGCAGCCGTGGGCGATTACAACGGCGACGGCTTTCCCGATCTTTACGTCACGCAATACGGACGCAGCATTCTCTATCGCAATAACGGCGATGGCACGTTCACCGATGTAACGGAGCAGGCCGGCGTAGCCGCTCCGGGGTGGGCTTCGAGCGCCGTGTGGTTCGATTATGACAACGATGGCCGGCTCGATCTGTTTGTGGCACGTTTTGTGGACTTCGACAAATCGAAACATCACAACTGCGGCGCTCCGAACATCCCCGCGATCGGGGGGATGAATGAATATTGCTATCCGCGCGTCTACACGCCGATGCCCAGCTGGCTGTTTCACAACAATGGAGACGGTACGTTTACCGACGTCAGCCAGAAGATGGGAATCTCCGACAACCCGGGGAAATCCTGGGGAGTGGTAGCAACTGACATTAATAATGACGGCTGGATGGACCTGTTCGTAGCCAATGATACGGTTGCGAATTTCCTTTTCATGAATCGCGGCGGCAAGCGATTTGACGAGGTTGGATTCACCGCGGGCGTTGCCTTCGGAGAAGGTGGAAAGGCGCGGTCCGGGATGGGCGTCGATTCCGCCGATTTCAACCAGGATGGCTGGATGGATTTGTTTGTCAGCAATCTGAACTATGAATTCTTCGGGCTATACCGGAACCGGCACGATGAAACCTTCGACGATGTCGCCGCGCCTTCCGGAATTGCCAACGCTACCAAGCTGATGAGCGGCTGGGGATTGAAGTTTTTCGATTACGACAACGATGGTGATCTGGACTTGATCATCGCCAACGGACATCCCGACGACCTCATCGAGAAAATTTACGATAACGTGAAGTATCGCGAACCCCTGCTGCTTTTCCGCAATTCAGGAAACGGATTGAAAAACGTGAGCGCCGCGAGTGGCCCGGAGTTCTCCAATCCAATCTCGGGGCGCGGACTGGCCATCGGAGACTTCAACAATGACGGCGCAATTGACGTTCTGGTCTCATGCAACAATGAGGCTCCGGTCCTCCTCCGGAATAACGTTGGCAGCCAGAATCACTGGCTGGGCCTGAAACTAGTTGGCCAGAAGGCGAATATCGATGCGGTCGGCGCCCGCGTCACCTATCAGGCCGGCGGACTGAAAAGAAATCGAATGAAAGTGGGCGGCGGCAGCTATCTCTCATCGCATGATCCGCGCCTGGTGCTGGGCATCGGCAAGAACGCGAAAATGGATTGGCTCGAAATCAATTGGCCTCAGCCCAGCGGACTGAAGCAGCGTTTCACCGATCTTCCCATCGACCGCTACATCACGATTCGCGAAGGCCAGGAAAAGGGAGAGTAACCCCGGCCCGAATCCGGTTGCGGCAAGAACCCGCAGATTAGTTGGGATAGGGTTTGCCGGGAACAACGATGCGAATCCAATGGTCGGTGAAGGTCGAGTGCTGCACCGGTGTCACAATTTTAGGCATGTGGCAGGTTGTACAGTTCTTCGTGCCTACGCGGCAGGCCGCCCCGTGGTGATCGGCGCTTTTCCTGTCGCTCGGTTGAGTGACGTGGCATTGCAGACAGTGTGAATCGTAGGCTGCCGCATCGTGCTCCAAGGGCTGATGGGGGTCGTGGCAGGCCACGCAGGTCAGCCGGGCGTCTCCCTTGCCCCAGCACTTGCTGTTCTCCAGGCGGTACGGCGCGAAGCGCACATTGTAGACTCCGACTCCAGTAAATCCGTTGGCCACCACATCTTCCCAGGTGCGATGGCAAGCGCCGCAGAAATCGACCGAATCAACCGGATCAAGCCGGCGGGGATTCATGATCATGGCCTCGCCCTGCTCCCCCATTCCGGATTTCATTGCGGCTGCGTGATTGGCTCCCGGCCCGTGGCAGGCTTCGCAGGTCACGCCCAGCACGGCGGCGTTCGGATCGAATTCATCCTTAGCCGTAGAAGCGGTTGTGTGGCAGCCAAAACACCGGCGAGACTCGGCAGGAGTCAGGCGGCGGCCGGCAGCGTCTTCAATGTTGCCGGGGATGGCGAGCGAGTGTTCCGGAGTTATGTTCAGACTTTGAGAAAAAGCATAGAAACTGAGCTGGCTTTCGTAGAAGCTGCCGTTTCGCTGGTAGATGTAGGTTTGACCCATGTGGCCGACGCCGAATGCCCAAAGCAATTCCGCGGAAAGCGACGCCGCTTCGTCGCTGACCGTCAGAACGCTTTTCCCGCCCTTAGTCACGATCTCCTCGTTGTATGTTCCCAGACGAAACGACAGGTGGTCATGCTGGTGCAGGATCTCCGCATCTGCGGCTCGGGTTGCAGCTTGCTCCATCGCAGTAGGTGGCTGGGAGGCAAGCTTCGAGGCGTGGCACTTTACGCACGCGGCAGCGCCCACGTAGGCATCGCGTGAGGCGTCCCCTTTCGTAGGCCACCAGCCGGGCGACTTCACCCGCAGTTCAGTGGGCAGAGATATACCGCTGGGAGCGGAATTTTGAGCGAGGGATGGGGATGCCGCAACAGCTTTTGTGCGGACAGCGGAGGGACTGTCGGGCCCATTGCCTGCGACTTTCAGAACTTTGGGGCCGGCCTTCACGATGACTGGGTAGCGGATTCCGATGGCATGTGCGCCCGCGTCAGGGGCAGGTGGGCTGAGAATGTGCCCCTGCAGGGGAGGCAGGTCGGCGATCGGGCCTTGCGCAGCGGGGATTCGAGTAAACGGCAGCGAGGCAAGCAGTGTGCATACCAAACCGAGTTTGCGGTGCAGCCACATGGCTGGATTTGCCCGCGGGCAGCTTCAACCACTATATATCGTGAGTCTCAAACAAAAGGTAGGGGAACAAGTTCGTTCCGCCTCTAACTCGAGAACTCGGGCCGTGTGACTGCATGCGTGCCGCGCCGTCCGAGAGCGAGAAAATATCTCCGCAGGAGTTCTCGCCAAAAAGGCGAACGGTGGCGATTTTCAGAGACTCCTGCCCATGCTCCGCCACACGGATTCGGTCACCTGGTTGGGAAACATGAGATTTCATCCGTCTGACTCTTGTCGAGTCGATCACCACCCGATAGAAAGTTTTCTCGGCCGACCTTCACTTATTTGCATCATTTGTCGTTGACTGAATGGGTTCGCGACCGGCGGGGTTTCAGCGCGAGGTTGCGGGATCATCTCCATGGCCCACACCGCGGCCGGACGCATGTACATCGACGCCCGAAAATTTCCGTTCACGTCCCACGCTTCCGGAGTGCGGAACCAATATCCTTTGCTCTCGTAGATAACATGGTACAAACCCCAAGCTGTGCGGTAAGCCTCGTCCCGCATGCCTTCGCTGAGCAGGAGCGCGGCGAATCCAAAGCTGGTTCCTACCCACACTTCCGGCGCTTGCTCGTTATCGCGAATAATGGAACCATCCGCGGCCATGCCGTTGGCCGCCCCCATTTCCCCGCCGCCAAATTTCATGACATTGAAGTCGAATATTTTTCTGGACGCTGCCAACTGCATTTCGTGAGGCACCAAGTCCCCCAGGCCCGTCATATTGGCGTACCACTGCCCGGCCAGCTGATCGGCTTGGACGCTGTCGCGATATTCGCTATCCGTGTCATAGCGGAAATATTCGCCATTCCAAAGCTTGCTGACGTATGTGTTTTGAGCTTTGAGAAATAGTTCGTGGTACTCCGCGGCCGCGTCGTTCTCGCCCAGCGTGTGTGCCATCTCCCCGGTGGCGCGCAATGCCGCCAGCCACAAGCCACCGCAGTATGCGCTCACTCCTCGTACCACCCAGGAATCGTAGGTTTGATCGGGGTAACCGCCATTTTCAGGAATGCCGCCGCCATGATCAAATTGCCGCAGATAAACCATGGCCTCGCGCACGGCGGGCCACATCTGGCGAAGGAAGGCGGTGTCTTTGCTGCCCGTCAGGACATAGTCGCGATACACCATCAAAACGAATTTCGAATTCAAATCTTTCCAATCGTTTGTATCCTGCCAGCCCGGCTCATTTACGGCAATGAAGGGATCTCCCTCGGGGACGCCGAGATCGTGCGGTACCGCACCTTTCTTTTTCCGCATGTGCAAGCTGGGTTCGCCCGACAGTTGTGACTTCCAGACCCACTGCCCCTTTTCTGGCCATTCCTTCGGGACCGTGTCGGCAAATTCGCGCAGCACCTGCTTGTCGATGTCGGGCCAGAACTTCAGCAGCGGCATCGAAGCATAGAACCGCACATCCAAAGTTCCGTAATACGCATAGTCGAAGCATTCCAGTAATGCAAAGGAAGGGGGAGCTTTGCTATCGCCGCCCACTCGACGGCCCCAGAACGATCCTCCATCCGTCAGCGTGTAAAGTTCATTGAAGAGCATGCCTCGATACCATAGAGGCTTGCTTCCATCATTTACATAGGGAGCTTGCCATCGGTCGATGGCGTCGCTCCAGGCGGAGGCGTTGCGCAAACCGTCGCGTGCGATAGCCCAGGCGTTGTTCCCTCTGGTTCCATAGAAATCCGTGTAGCGGCGATTCCACTGGCGACCCTCGCCAAATTCCACGACCGGAAAGTCCCATGCAATGACCATGGGAATGACTTTCTTCTCTCCGGGTTGAAGAGTGAAGCGCACGGCCACCGCACCCGCCAACTTTTCGCTATCGCTCACCCAGGAGAGATCGCTGTTTGACAATCGGCCATCTTTGGCAAACGGCGTCCAAATCGCTTTTCCATCTCCTTCGGAGGGGAATGTAGTCTGGTAACTTACTTCAACACCGGGCGACTCCAGAGCGGCGATTGCGAATTGTCCATCAGCTTCCCGTGGAACGGCGCTCGCGCGGTTGCGGCCGAACACCACTCCTTTCATCCTTCCGGCGTCGACATTCTCGCTTACGAATTGATTGTGGTTCCCCTGACTGGGTGCACCTTGAAAATCGCGGGTAAAGGTACGAAACCAGCCGACCATGTTCGTCCATGAGAGGAGGATGGAAACCGTGACCGCGTGCTGAGTAGGATTTTCCGCATGCCAGCGATAAACGGCAACCGGATAGCTTGATTCTCGATAGTTGTTTGGCAATACTGGAGAAAACTGTTCGAGCACGACGTGGGCAGGAAATTTATCCCATTTGTAGTCGTACCACGACTTTGGATACAGAGCCGCATATTCCCCCGCGCCCACCGGATAATCCCATTGCCAGCTTGCCAGCGTCCCGTCGGCTGGATGATCCGTCATGAGGACTCGTGCCGTGCCTTGAGCCTCGCCTTCAGTCTGCTGAAACATAGCAAATTGATTGGCATAAACGGGCGCGTACTTGTGAACTCCCGCTTTTATATGCCAGCGGGCGAAGTCCCCCCGGTAAGTGCGCGAGAACGTTCCAGAACCAAAGCCACCCACTGGCGCGCCTTGCCAAAACCCGTCGTCGATATTGCCGGGGACTCGAGTAACCCCCGGTTTCACAAGCGGAAGGCCAAGGGGACGTCGCCACGCAGCTTTCGGTATCGCGTCTCCAGCCCAAGCTGCGGTCGCTGCCAGCAGCACAAGTGTCAACTTTGCCAAACTCAATGCAAAGTTCGATCGAATCTTGTTTTTCATAAGGTTTCCGTTTGTAGTCGTTACATTGCGGCTTGGGCGTCGCCGGGGACAAACAGGGTCGTCTCTCGAAAATAAGACCATCTTCAAATCATGACGCTTCCGGAACACGCGGCGATTGTGCGACCAACGGACACTATGGCACAGACCAGTACTTGTTAAATCCTTCGTAGTCCGAGGGCAAGCTTGCCAGGATGACTCTTCTCAATTCCAACATATCGACTGATCCCTGTTTCTGATACAACACCTTGCCATCCGGGGCAATCAGGACGGTATAGGGCACCGCCGACTCCCATTTCGGGTCAAAGGCGGCCTGCAGTCCGGCGGTGTCGTCTGAAGCAAACAGCAGATTGCGGCTTGTAGCGTGCATTTTCTCAAGCACGCGCATTACGGTGTTCTTTTCGTCCGGCATGTTGGCCGCCACTGTGACTAACTCAACGTCGCGCACGCCGTACATTCGGAAAGTGTCTTCGAAATCTGGGAATTCGTGAATGCATGAGCCGCACCAAGTGGCCCAAAAACTGACCAACAGTGTCTTGTGCGTCGGATTTGTTCGCAAAGTCTTTAAGTCCGCAGCCGATGCCATCTCCAGTTGGACCGGTTGCGATTCGATTTTCCGGAGCGTCTCCAGACGTGCGGCCTGTTTTTCTTTCCACTTCGTCGAACAACCGAAAACGCCGGTATGGGTTACTGCCACTTCTCGATGCGCCAGGAGAGCATCGATGGCATCGCGCGCTTCGTGAGTCTTCACCAGTTCGGCGCGGTAGCTATTGTCCATACGTCCTTCATAACGGAGGCGGCGCTCGCGGTCGAAAACAAATACGTGCGGTGTGGCCTGCGGTCCGTAGGCGTTCGTGACCGTCTGTGTTTCCCCATCGTAAAGGTAAGGGTATGTCAGGTGCTTGTACTGGGTCCGGACCTTCATCTCTTCGAGGCTGTCGCTGATGTCAGAGGAATCCAGTTCGTCGATGGTGATGGCTTTTGGATCATTGGGTTGAATTGCCACCACAGCAACACTGCGGTCCTTGTAATCCGCCGCAAGTTGTGCGATACGCTGCTCATACATTTGCGCGATAGGACAATGGTTACAGGTGAACACCACAACCAGGACTTGACTTGCGGAGTAGTCGGCGAGCTTATGAGTCGCTCCGTCAACGCCCGGGAGTTCAAAGTTTGGCGCAGGCGAACCCAGCGCGAAAATCGGGTGTGCTTCCTGTGCCCAAGTGGTCAGCGCAAGCGTAGCCAACGCGAAGAGTTTCCACATGCCATTCTCTCCTCGAAATCTCTCAGTGAGACGGACTCGTCGAGAGCGTTTGTCCATCGATCACCGTCAGGCCTGTTCCAGCCAGGTTTGTGACGAAGGCCGTATGGGTTGCACTATCCACGGCAATCGCGTAGGGCCCGTTACCGGTTTTTATCGTCGTCGCCACTGAGTTGCTCTCACCATCGATGACAGAGACAGTGTTATCGTGCGTATTCGCGACGTATACCCTGTGATTGCTTGGGTCAACCGCGATCGCTTGAGGGCGCGCTCCCACTTTTACAGTCGTAACGATTGAATTTGTGACGCCGTCAATCACCGTCACGCTATCGCTGCCGTAGTTCAGGGCATAGACTCGGCCGGTCGAGGGATCCACAGCCAGCGCGCATGGGATGTCTCCGGTATTCACCAGCGTCGTGGCATTCGTTTTCCCATCAAGCACCGTGACATTCGAGCTGCCTGCGTTGCTCAGATAAACTTTGTTGCTTATGGAATTCAGCGCAATTCCCCAAAGATGGTTGCCGGCGGCCACCGTTGTTGTGCTGTCGTTCGTGCCATCGATTACGGTCACGTTGTTACTCTCATAGCTTATTAGGTAAAGTCGGTTTGCTTCCGGATTCACGGCAATCGCATCTGCGTGCACTCCGATCTTCAGAAGGCTCGCCACATTGGTGGCTCCGTCAACGACGGTCATACTATTGCTGAACGTTTTTGAGATATACACCTTGTTGGTGACCGGGTTCACTGCAATCACGTAGGGAAGGTTTCCTACGTCTACGGTTGCAACGACCCGGTCCGCTCCTCCGTCGATCACGCTTACATTGCCGCTGCCTGAGTTTGCTACATAGACGCGGTTCGTGATCGGATTCACCGCAATGGCTTCGGGTTCCATTCCCACCTTAATCTCGGCGGGAGCGTGGCTGGCGTTACCTGCCACGGTCACCGTGCTCGAGGCCGTATTCACCGCATAGACTCTGTGGGTTCCGGGATTTAACGCGATGCCGCGAGGACTGATTTCCGTTCCGCTCGGTGGCGGAAAGGCTCGATCGGCTCCCATCCCGAGCCAGTTCACGGCATTTTCTATGAGCTTATTCTGAATGGGACTCGTGAAGACCTTATCTCCGTGCCCCATGTTCATATAAATCATTTTGTATTTCGTATTTGTCCACACGACCGGCACGTCGCCACCGGTGAGAACGTCCTTGAATCCCAGGGGATAATTTGAAGGATCGAATGTGACCAGGACGTGCACATCTTTATTGAGGCGGGGACTCGGTTTCCAAACATACCACTCGTTGGCGGGCGACTCGTAGGCGTCGGGGATTCCCCGGGCGACTGGATGAGTTCGGTCATCGATGACGAGCTTGGCTGGTAATGGCGGCCAGCTGTTGATATGAAATACGGCACCCCCCAAAAAATCGACGAACCAAGGCCAGTTCGTATCCTTATCGTTATATCCGGAGAAATGGAAACCCAACCATGCGCCTCCATTTTCCATGTAGCGCTGAAAGCTGCGCCTTTGTTCCTCATTCGTGGGCGAGTCGTTAAGCCAAACCACCACTTGGTACGCTCTTAAATACGCATCATTCATGCGCTCCCAATCGGTGGTTGCGTCAAATAGAAAGTTGTCGCTGGCTGCGCGTGCGGCAAAGAATTTCAGCGCGGCATCTGCAAACTGCACGTGGTCGGGTTCAACGCTCGTAGAATAAAATGCGAGCACCTTGAACCGGGGTGGTTGAGCGCAGCTGGAGATAGCGCTGTGCAGAACGACCAAAAACAAGACTAGAAGAACTGAGTAACTCTTCATCGCTGGGCTGCCCAGAAGATGGAATTTTTGAAAATGGTTGTAAAAGCGGGATTCTGGAATAGTTCGGGATGGTGGCCCATGAAAATATAAACATTTCGAGCCCGGTAGTGCTCGTTTGTCCAGATCACAGGATGATCCCCCATTTTAGTGCGGGTGTCGGGCGAATAAGTGGCTTCATCGACTCGCGCCAAGACATGAACGTTGGGGCGTGGGGATTTGTCGTACGTGTACCACTCCTCCTGATCCACGACAAAAGACGCCATCACATTCTTCATCACGGGATGCGAAGGATCTTCGACGACGACGGTCGCGTTGGCGAACTTCGGAATGTAGTCGGTGAATCTGATTCCACCCATAAACTGGGAAAACCAGGGCCATATCCCATATCCGTCAAATTCTCCAAGCAAGGTAGCGTGATGGAATCCAATCCATCCGCCTCGCCCTTCGGTGATGTATTTCGTGAATGCGGTGACGGCTGTCGGTGTCCAGCCATAGGGAGGATAGTTCAGTTGGACAAATACCTGGTACTGGGCGAGGAATGCGTCGTTCATCTGGTCAGTATTCTCGACATAGTCGACCGAAAAGTTATTTTCAGCTGCTAACTTTTGCAGCCACACTTTAGCGGCGTCGACAAAAGGCCGATGGATCCCGCCAGCCTCTGCCAGAGCAATGACCTTAAATTTAGGCTTGGAGTTCTGGGCCATGCTCGCGCCGGTAAAAATGAGCGCGAGGAACGCTACGCCCCATAAGCAACGGCGAAAGCGGAAATCTGACACCAGTCTTGACAGGAACATCAGCCCTCCATCTCCGGTTCAGGAGTCGTCCGTGCAAACGCGCTGGGCAGGCGTCACGCGGGGTTCCGTGCACATTGTACGTCAAAGATAATTATTAAGCATTACAATGTATGGAGGGTTCGTTTTGCGTGTCGGGTTTGCCCCCGGATTTTAGGTAGCGAGGCTGCCGAAAGTCTCGAATTTCGCCGGAATCGGAAAATGCCTTAACATGATGAACACCACATCCCGATCATGTATCCAAAGGTTGCCGGTGATTTCACAGTGACGAAAGAGCCCGTACGAATCGGAAGGCCCCCGCTTCTCCGCCAAACCAACGCGCAAATCCTGTTGCGGCTACTTCGCGAGGCGGGACCGTGCTCCAAGGCTGATCTTGTTCGAGCTTCCGGATTGAGCGCTCCGTCGGTGACCAATGTGGTAGCCCATCTTGCGCTCGCGGGCCTGGTCGAGCTCATTGGCGAGGGAGATTCGACCGGCGGCAGGCCGCCTGACATACTGCGTTTCAGGGCCGAGCGAGGTTGTGTGGCGGGGGTTGAAATCCGGTCTGACTCCCTTCGCTTCCTTCTTGCCGACCTGGACGGACGGGAAATCGGACAGGCGGGAGTTTCACTGGAGAGGCCGTCGTCGTCCCCTCCTTTAGTCTGCAAGCGGATCGGCGCGGGCGTGCGCGAGTTGCTGCACAAACTGAGCCAACCCGAGGAGCAATTATTGGAACTTGTCGTGGGAGTGCCCGCCATCGTCAATGTGCAAGAGGGCGTGGTAATGGCACTGAGTGCTCTGAAGGATTGGAGCAATGTGCCTCTCGGAGCCCTGCTCGCCAGGGAGTTTAAATGCAATGTGACGATAGAAAATGATACCAACCTAGCGGCCCAGGGCGAATATTATCGGGGAGCAGCGCAAGGAGAAAAGAATTTTGTGTTCATTACCATCGGCCAGGGTGTCGGGGCCGGTATTTTCGTGAACGGCAGCATTTATCGAGGAGCCCAGTGGACCGCGGGAGAGATTGGATACCTCCGTGTACCTAATATTTCAAGGGAGCATCCCACCATTCACGACTATGGGAAGCTTGAAAAGCTATTGGGCGCTCCGGGAATTCTGAAAAGCTGGCAGGCCAATCGCCGGGGATCCCGCAAACATCCCCAGGTGAACCGCGCGGCCGACGTTTTCGATCTGGCTGCTGCAGGAAATGCCGAGGCTAAACGACTCCTTAAGCAGCGAGCCACCCTTTTGGCGGACATTGTGCTGGACTTGGCCCTCATTCTCAATCCCAGCGTGATCCTGCTCGGAGGCGAGGTGGGCAACCATCCGCGTCTATTGCAAGAGGTGGAAATCCTCCTGAAGGGCAGTGAATTCGCGATCGTGCGTGTGGGATTGGGCGCGCTGGGTCATTCCGCTGTGTTGTGGGGCGCGATTTCTTCGGCACTCGAGCCCGCCGTTCTCCGCTTGCTGCAGCCATCCGATTCAACAAGTTCTTAAGCACAGTCGAATCGTCCTTCCCGCGCACGGGGAATTCCCGTTTGACTGACTTCATAAAGAAAGATAACTTAGTCTTGTGGGCAATCTGCCCTAGACATGTCCAAAACGCCTATCGCCCTCTCTTTTCCCCGACAAGCGCAGCAGCGGCATTTGCTGAAGAGAATGGACGCCTGCGAAGTGCTGCGGCAGCTGCGGGAACATGATTTCGACTCCCGCGACATGTTAGAGCGACACACGGGGCTATCCTCCTCCCGGCTCTCAGCAGCTGTTTCCTTCCTGGAAAAGAAAGGCTTGATCGAAAGGACTTCCAACGGCAAGTCCAAAGCCGGTCGACGAAATATTGCCCTTCGCATGAATGCGAGCTACGGGCATGTGCTTGGCGTGGATATAGGCGGAAGCAATTTACGAATTGCCTTGGCCGACATGAACGGGAAAGTGTTGGGCAAATGGTCCGCTTCCACCAAGAAAACATCTTCTCCCGACATGGTTATCGGACAAATCCGCAAGGGTGTCAAGAATCTGCTGGAGCACGCCTCCGTGTCTCGCCGTTCGCTGCTGGCCGTCGCTGTGGGCGCACCCGGTATTACGGACGGAGATGCGGGTGTTGTGGTCACGACGTCCAATCTAAAGGGCTGGAAAGACGTCCCGCTTCGTAGGTTGCTCGAGTCCGCCTTGCGCATCCCCGCGGCGGTGGAGAACGATGTAAGAATGGCAGCGATCGGAGAGAACTGGAAGGGGGCCGCGCAAGGCGTCGGTAATTTTGTGTTTCTTGCCATTGGAACGGGGATTGCCGCGGGTGTATTTGCCAATGGGAGGTTGATCCATGGCACGGATTGGACGGCGGGAGAGGTTGGTTACATGCATGTTCCGGGGGGCCCGGAAACCGCTGCCAGGCGAGGCGCACCGGGATCGCTTGAGAGTGTAATCGGCGGTCAGGGCATTCGAAAGCAATGGCTGCGCTCTTGTAATGGAACCGGCGTTGGGGTAACCCGCAACCTTACCGAAACGGAAATCTTTGAACGTGCCAGCGCCGGAGATTTGGTCGCCAGGGGCGTCCTGAATCGCTCGGCCAAAATACTGGCTTATGCGGTGTACAACATATCTTTGGTCCTAAACTGCGGGCTTTTCATATTGGGCGGCGGAGTCGGGATGAGCATGCCGTTACGGGACGCGACGCAGCGGTTTCTGGAGAAGTACAAGGAGCCCGTGCAGCCAAAACTGATCGTCAGCGGTCTGGGGCAGGACGCGCAACTAGTGGGAGCGATTCGACTAGCGCTGAGCAAAGCAGATCAGCAATCGGTCTGAGGAACGCGCGAAATTCAAACCATCCGGTTCAGCTTTGCCCGGGAAGGCTGATGCTCTCCAAGTCGCGTCCGCGCGTCTCGGGTACGACAAATCGTATGAAGACGAGGGTAACGATACTGAGGGTTCCATAGATCGCAAACGTGCCAGCGCTGCCGAGGATATTAATCAGGGATAAGAATGTCAGGGAAACGGCAAAGTTTGAGATGCCTGAGAACAGCGTTCCCACCGCCACCCCGCGTCCGCGGACTCGTAATGGAAAAACTTCAGCAACCAGGATCCAGGCGATGGCTCCCAGGCTGAACGCGAAACATGCAATGTAGACCACAAGGCAAGTAATCGCTACCGACCCCAGCGACGACCCCAGCATTCCCTGATGGCCAAACGCGAAAGAAAGCGCGAAGAGCGCGGCCGTCATCCCGCTCACGCCTATGTAGAGAAGTGGTTTGCGTCCAATCCGGTCCACCAGCACGATGCCCACGACGGTCGCAACCACATTCACGATGGAGACGATCAAAGTCGCGAAGATCGCATTGGCGTGCGACGCGCTTCCCGCGAGCTCAAAAATTTGTGGGCCGTAGTAAATGATGGTATTGATCCCGGTAACCTGCTGCAGCACGGTAAGGCCAACTGCGATGAAAAGCGCCCCCCGCACGGCCGGACTCCAGAGGGCGCTCCAGTTCTGCTCCATCGGCGTCTTAAGCCCTTCTTCGATATCGTCGAGAAATCGTCGTGCTCCCACGGCATCCGTGTAGCTATCGAGAACCGCCTCTGCCTCCTGCAATCGGCCGTGCGCGACCAACCAGCGCGGACTTTCGGGAACCGTAAGAATTACAGCCAGGAAAAAGATTGTCGGCACTACGGCGATGCCAAACATCAGTCTCCACGCCTGTTGCGCAGCCAGCCAGTAGCCGGCGAGATTCGCGAGCATAATCCCGGCGGTCAAGGCAAACTGATAAAGCCCGATGAGCATGCCGCGCGACTGGGGTGGGGCAAGCTCGGAAACATACACCGGCGCGGTTACTGAGGTGAAACCGATTCCGATTCCGATGATGGCGCGCGCCGCGATCAGAACGAAAACGTTGGCAGACAGAGGCGCCAGCAGCGAGCCCACAATGAAAATGCCTCCCGCCCATACCAGCGTAGCGCGACGGCCGATGCGATCGGCGACCGACCCTCCCACGATCGCCCCAATCATGGCCCCCACCAGCACGATGCTGACCACCCATTCCTCCATCCATGTGGAGAGTACAAATGTCCGTTTCACGAAGATCGCCGCGGCGGCGATGATGCCCATGTCGTAGCCGTAGAGCACGCCTCCCAGTGCGGCGATTGACGAAATGCGCAATATGAATCCGCGATTCACGCGAGGCGGAGCAACGACACCGGAATCGGCCACATGTTTACCTCAACCCCATAATACTGTATAGTTCGTAACGAATCATTACAAACATCCGACTGGTCGTTTTGGTCGCGAAAGTCACCGGGCAATTATGGAGAACCAGGGGAGCCAAGAGTCGCGCTGGATCGCGGGGGTCGAGCCGCCGAAAGAGATGCTGACCCGGAGCATGACATCCATTTATGAAATGGAATGTCGAGAACAGCCGGAGCGTCTGGCTCGTTTGTTGCTGGCTTACCAGGAAGACCCGTCGATTCAGGAAGCCCTCGAACAACTGCGGCGGCTATCGCTTCCCGCAGGCCCCGTGGTGTTTGTCGGAATGGGAGCCTCCTACTGCTCTTCGATTACGGCTTCCTCTTTCCTGCAATCATGCGGGCGGTCATCATTCTCCGTAGAAGCCAGTGAGTGGCTGCACTACTCGCAGCCACTATGGAGCCAGGCTCCCGTTTCCTTCCTGTTGACCACCTCCGGCGAGAGCGCGGAACTTGTACAACTTTGCCAGAAAAGTGCCAACAAACCGATCGTCCTCGTTTGCAATAACGACAAAAGCACTTGCTGGTCGCTGGCTTCCATCAGACTTCCGATCCTGGCAGGGCCGGAATATGGCAATGCTACCAAGACCTACACCAATGCCACGGCTGCGTGCATTGTGCTTGCTTCCCACATGTTGGGACGGGCATGGCGGGAAGATGCCGAGCGGGCACGTGTAACTTACGCCGCAGCTCTCGATAAGGTATTTGGTCTTCGAGGCGAGCTGGAAAGGTTTTGTCGCGGAGCGAAGAACATTGAAGTGATTGGGCGTGGTCCAGCGTATGGGGGCGCCATCATGGGTTCGCTGTGCATTCGCGAGATGACCGGCCATCGTGCCGCTGCTCATTCAGGAGGCGGGTTCCGGCACGGACCAATTCTTGACGTCGATGAGTCGCATGTCGCCATCATTTTGGCGCTGGGACGGGCGGCCCAGTTGGGAGTCGATCTCGCGCATGATTGTCACGCGCGCGGCGGCAGAGTGATTCTGGTCGGATGCGAAGAGCGGGAGGCTTCCGACAGATTCTTGCCCGTAACCATTGGAGCTGTAGCGGAACCATGGGAAGGAATCACTTCCGTCATTGTGTCCCAGGCGCTGACCCTGGCGATGGCCGAACGATTTGGAGCGAAGCTGCCCCCTCGTTTTCAGTACGGAATTATGAAGGAGTAGACAGTGGCGTGCTAGCACTGGGCAGATTGATATGGGATCAGGCATGCGATGGATTGAAAAGGAGACGAAATGACACAGACAAAAGCGTCCTTGATAGTCGTGCTGGTGGTAAGCATGTTCGCGACATACTTCACTTTGAATCCCGCCTGGGGGCAGGAAGTTACAGCCACTATCACCGGAAGTGTGACTGATCCTTCCGGAGCGCCCGTGGTGGGCGCATCGGTGCTGGCTCGCGATGTGGAGCGCGGCACTACCTACCCGACTCGAACCAACGACGTCGGCGTCTTCAATCTGCAGCTCTTGCCGGTCGGCAACTATGAAATCAAGGTGGAGGCGAAAGGTTTTCAAACGGCCGAACAGTCTGCAATCGCACTTGTGCTGAATCAGATCGCCCGCTTCGCCTTCCAGCTCAAGGTGAAGGGCGTGAACCAGGTGGTAGAAGTTGTCGACCAGGCGCCGGCACTGCAGACGGATAGCACGCAACTAGGGACGCTGATCAATTCCAAGACAAACGACAATCTGCCGCTAGCCTCGCGAAACTTCGTGCAATTGACCTTGCTCACTCCAGGCGCGCTTACCATCGACCCGCAAACGATGAACACCGGATCTCAAACCGCGCAGCAGATCGCGGGTAACGGTGGCGGGCGTCCGTATATCAACGGCAATCGCGAACAGTCGAACGACTTTCTGCTCGACGGTGTGGACGACAATCAGGCTTCGGAAAACGCCATCGGTTTCACCCCGTCGCCCGACGCCATTGAGGAGTTCAATGTCATTACCCAGAACGCATCCGCGGAATTTGGCAACTTTCAGGGAGGTGTCGTCAGCGCCTCGATAAAATCGGGCACGAACGCCTATCATGGCGATGTTTTTGAATTCATCCGCAACGACATCTTCAATGCGAACTCATGGGCAAACGAGTTGACAACTCCAGCTCTCCCGAAGGCAAAGATGCGTTGGAACATGTTCGGCGGAACGGTTGGCGGTCCCATCGTAAAGAACAAACTGTTTTTCTTCGCTGACTATCAAGGATCCCGGTTCGATCATCCCCCGGCAGCAGACTTTATTACTGTGCTGACTGATGCGGAACGCGGAGGAAATTTCAGCGCGCTGTCCTCTCAGATCTACGATCCGTGCGTCGCCGGTACGGGAGTCGGCGGCACACCCTGCGTCCTTTCGCCAACCCCGGTACCCTTTGCCCACAACATCATTCCCACCAATCGCTTGGACAACGCGTTCAAGGTGCTCATGGCATCCCCCCTCTATCCGCAACCGGTCAACGACAGCCCGACCCAAAATGCTGTGGTTTTGAACGGGAGCCAGTTCAACGACGATCAGGAAGACTTCAAAGTTGACTACAATGTTTCCGGGAAAGACCGCCTTTTCGCACGCTACTCGCGGGGCAAGGAAATCGATCCTCAAACGACTTCCTTCTTGCTCGGGGGGAACGAGAGTTCCCAAGCGCATATCGACAACACCGCTTTCAATGAGACGCACACGTTTACTCCCTCTTTGCTCAACGAATTCCGCGTCGGAGTGAACTACGTTTTGCCCTACGGACCCAACGTCAGCTTCGACCCCTCGGTCGCCGCATTGGCAAGCTCAGCCGGTATCGCCGGCTCGAACATCAGCGGGATCAATGGCCTGCCGCAGATCACCTTTACGAGCGCATCCAGCGCCGAGGCCGGAGCTTCGGGCGAGTACGCATCCTTCGGCAATGGCGCGATCATTCAGAAGTTTGCTTCTACGGTCTGGCAGATCAGCGACAGCGTTCTATGGAGCCACGGGCATCACAACGTCAAGTTCGGCTACCAGATGAACCGCTACCGCTTGAATATCACCTATCCCGGTAACTACGGAGTGCTCGGTATCATCGGCTTCAACAACAATTACACCTCTGAAGCAGGGGACGGTTTGGTCGGTGGAGACCCGGGAGCGAGCTTTGCTCTGGGACTGCCGAACTCCGTTGGCCGCGGTGCGCTGGGCGGCGGTTTCCATCAGCGAGACTGGCTGCTGGCGGGATTTGTACAAGACGATTGGCGCGTAACGGACGCGCTGACCGTGAACCTCGGGCTGCGCTATGAGGCTCGTACTCCGTGGATTGAAACCAACAATCATCAGGTAAATGTGAATATCACAACTGGCTTGGTCGAGTTTCCCGGGAACTCGGTAGTTCCCACCGGAGTGGTGGGTACGAATGGATACAGCAGAGGGCTCTATAGCAGCGCGTATGAAGGATGGGGAAACTTCCAACCGCGGATCGGATTTTCGTGGGCTCCGGCATTTCTTGCCCGGAAAACCGTGATTCGGGGCGCCTACGGTGTCTCTTCTTATCTGGAAGGCACGGGGACCAATCTGCGCCTGCCCCGGAATCCTCCGTATACTCCCACCGCCATTGAGGGGACCAATGTCACCACATCCGACAGCACGCCTTATAGCACGGAAGCGGGAGCCACGGGTGGCGCAAGTCCCGCTCCGGAATCGGTTTTTGGGGCTACGATGTTCGCGTGGAACCCGGTGGTGCAACCGGCAATCGCGCAACAGTGGAATTTTACGATCCAGCATGAATTGGCTAAGAATCTGACCATGCAGGTAGGGTATGTTGGACAGAAAGCGACACACTTGGTCGTTCCCCTGGATCTTGGTCAAAACCAGCTCGACGGAGCTGGCACGCCTTTCATTGGTGGCTACAATGGCCCCCAAATTACGAATAGTGCGGGAGATGTAACCGGAGGAGGCTACGGCCCGAACGCCTTTGCCGATGTTTACGACACGGCCTCCGTCGGCACCATGCGCTACGACGCCTTGCAGGCGGTGCTGCAAAAGCGATCGAGCTGGGGACTGGAGGGACAGATCGCTTACACTTTTGGCAAGTGCATGACCAACAGCAGCGGGTACTATGGAACTTATAGTCCGAATGCCGAGACCTCAAGTTCTTCCGCGTACCAGCAGAACCTGTACGATTGGCGGTCGAACTGGGCGCGCTGCTACTACGATTCCAAGCAGGTTCTGAGCGCCTACGCCTTGTACGAAGTGCCGGTGGGGCGAGCGAAGCCGTTTGGCCAGAATCTGCCCGGGGCACTGAACGCTGTCGTCGGCAACTGGTCGCTGGGCCCCATCTTCTCTTACCACGCGGGCTTTCCTCTGGCCCTCTACGGCTCCGATGTATCCGGAACCTTCAGTCCTGACGATGGCCCTGGTCCGGGTTCCGCGCGTCCGAACTGCAATGGTCCGGTTCACTATGCCCATCAGGTGATCGACGGTCAATATGAATGGTTCGCGAACGATAGTTCATTTTCTCCGGAGGCGCCAGGCACATTTGGCACGTGTCCAGCGCAAGGTCCGGTGATTGGTCCGCATTATGTCGATGTGGATTTAAGTCTGCAAAAGAACTTCCGCTTCAGCGAATCGAAGCGCCTGCAGTTCCGCGCCGACTTCCTGAATACCTTCAACCATCCCAACCTGGCCGCGCCGAATACGAGTTATAGCCCAACGTCCACGAATTTCGGCTATATCACCGGCAGTCAGGACCCCAGGAATCTTGAGTTTGCCCTCAAGTTCTATTTTTGAACTGAGCATCGCGAGCCAGCCAATAGGTTCTGCCGAGAGCTTGTCGGCAGAGGCGAGAAGGTGCGTTGGGCTTCGAAACCAATCGAGTTGTGAATAGGGGATGCCACTGGGATACGCGCCAAGCGGGCGCCCAAGCCCAAGGCCGATCGGCAGGATGCACAGCAATGATTTTCCCAAGATCGGGCCAAGCGAATGGCTTCCCAGTGGCAATCCCGCATTCGGGGCGAGCGACGGGCCATCGGGGAGTCATTGCGTAGCAGCCCGAATCGAGTTGCCTTTTGCTTCGAAAATCGCCGAAATTTGATGGAGCGCGGAGTCCGCTATTATGATCCGCATCATGCGTCTTCCACTTTTATTTCTCCTGATCAGTTTGCCTCAGATCTTCTCCCAGAACGTCGGGGAAAGCGTTTTTGCGAACGGTACTGTACAAGAAACGACCGTCCAAAGTAAGACGTTGCAGGAGCGGTTAGGCTATATGCCCTCCGCGCGCCTGCTGGTGATTCACGCCGACGACCTCGGCATGAGCCATTCGGTCAATAGGGCTACTTTCGAAGCTCTCGCGAAAGGATGGGTCACTTCAGCGAGCATACTGGCTCCCTGCCCGTGGTTCCCGGAAGTTGTGACGTGGTCTAGACAGCATCCCGAGGCCGACATCGGAATTCACCAGGCTCTCAACAGCGAATGGACGAATTTTCGCTGGGGACCTGTGAGCCCAAAAGACAAGGTGCCTTCCCTGCTCGACTCGGACGGTTACCTTCCACTCGACACACCTGCGGTCCTCGAAAACGCCAGGCTCTCCGAGATCGAAACCGAACTGCGCGCGCAAATCGATCGGGCCCGGGTCGCGGGCATTCATCTGACTCATTTGGACACTCACATGGGCGCACTTTTCGGCTCGACCGATCTATACAAGCTCTATCAGAAAATGGGCTACACCTATGGCCTGCCGATCTTAGAGGCGCGGAGCGGAACGCATGCGCCGCAGGGAGTGTCGCCGCCCAGGGAAGAAGTCCTTGTCGAAAAGGTGATCGAGATCGAACCAGGAGTCGACGCCCAAAGCTGGATCTCCTGGTACCGAACACAGCTTGCACCTCTCGGTCCCGGCGTTTACGAGGTCATCGTGCATCTTGCCTACGACGACGAGGAGATGCGGGGAGCGACCTACGATCATCCCGATTGGGGCGCAGCATGGCGGCAACACGACCTGGATATGGTTAAGAGTCCGGAGTTCCGCAAGTTTCTGAAAGAGCAGGGATTCGTTCTGGTGGGATGGAGGGAGATGGCGAAAGCACTCCCGAACAACTACGGCAAGAAATCTATGTAACTAACTTAAACACTCGTTCCATCAGCACCCACTTTTCGTCGGGGTTGGCTTGGGGTAACGATTTCTGAAACGTCCCCATGAGCCTCTCCCAATCTTGCACTCTGGGGTTGAGTTGGTCCGCCTTGGTCTTGGCCTCAAACGAGAAAGACTCGTTTACTTCCATGATCATGAACATGCGCGTTCCGAGTAGATAGATTTCCATGTCCTCGATGCCGGAGTCCTTGATACTTCGGGTAATCTCCGGCCATATCATTTCGTGATAGCGCTTGTATTCGGCGATCAGTTTGGGATCGTCTTTCAAGTCGAGGGTCAGGCAGAAGCGTCGTTTCATTCGACCTCTGTGGCCGGAATGGCCAAGGCCGTGTCCGCGTTCGCGACCGCGGCGGGCCGATATCCCCACATTGCAAAGTAGAATACGTAAGCATGGCAGACCAGCGGAACCACAAAGGCACGCTGGATATTCCAGCCATCGGAGATCCTGCCCATAATAGCTGGGCAAATCGCACCTCCGATGATCGACATGACCAATAGGGACGATCCTAGCTTCGTGTACGGGCCCAGGTTCTTCAAGCTCAAAGCAAAAATGGTCGGAAACATGATGGAATGGAAAAACCCGATCAACACAATGGCCCATACCGGCGCGGCGCCCGAAGTGAAGAGGACGACCAGAAGGCAGAGCAGCGAGGCGCCGGCAAACAGGCTGAGCAGCCGCGGCGCCCGGACTTTTTGCATAATGGCTGAGCCAGTAAAACGCCCGATCATGAAGCCTGCCAAGTGCGCTTGCAGGTAATGTGCTGCCGCTTTTTCATGAGTGCCGGGCAGAGTGAATTCAGCGAAACGGATAATGAAGCTGGCGACGCCAACCTGTGCCCCTACGTAGAAGAACTGGGCGACTACGCCCTTAATCAAATGTCGAAAGGCAAGAGTACCGCTAAGCTTCGCGTCCGAAGTCTCCAGACCCTCTGTACTGGTCTCGCGGATTTCCGGCAGTTTCGTCAGGAAGGTGAGCAGCGCAACCAACAGAAAAACCCCGGTGATTACGAGATAAGGGGCCTTCACCATGTTGGCCTCCGATACTCGATAAGCCGATAACTGTCCAGGATTCATGGCCGCCAGTTCCGCGGGCGTGTGCTCGATGCCAGAAAGAATGAATCTGGATCCGAGGAGGGCGACTAGCACGGCGCCCGCGGCGTTGAACGATTGGGCGAGGTTCAGCCTTTGTTCCGAACTTTCTGCGGGGCCCAGTGTAGTCACGTAAGGATTCGCGGCGACTTCCAGAACGGACTGCCCACACGCCATCACGAAGAGCGCGAAGAGGAAGAATCCATAGATTCTCACCGAGGCGGCAGGAATAAACAGCATTGTGCCCGTGGCACAGACCAGCAGTCCGATCAGGATTCCCCGCTTGTAACCCAGTCGCTGCATCAGCCATCCCGCGGGCAGAGCGGCGAGAAAATAGCCGCCAAAAAATGCCGATTGGATCAGCGACGACTGGAAGTCCGTGAGACCGAATGCTTTCTTGAGGTGCTGGATGAGGATGTCATTCAGGTTGACGCCGATGGCCCACAGAAAGAACAAGCTGGTAACCAATACCAGCGGCACGACGTAACGCCGCTCGGTGATGGGCGTCGATGAAGTCATTCTGAGATGCTCATGTCAGGGCGCGATCGAGATGAACGTAGCCACCGTCGACGAATAGGTGCTGACCAGTGGTGTGGCTGGACTTGGCCGAGATCAGGAATACGACCATTGAAGCGATCTCCTCCGACGTCGTCATGCGCTGCTCGAACGGGATCTTGGTGAGAATGGTCTTCAGTTTTTCCTCGGGATTCGGAAAGGTATCAAGCCACTGGCGGTAGAGCGGGGTCATGACCTCTGCCGGAATGACCGTATTAACGCGAATGCCATAGGGTAGCAGTTCCGCGGCCCACTCCCGTGTCAGCGCCATGATCGCACCTTTTGAGGAAGCATAGCCCGATGTGCTCCCCTGGCCGGTGACCGCCGTTTTAGAGCCTATGTTGATGATCGCTCCCCGCGAGCGCTTCAAGTGCGGCAAAGCATAGTGCGCCATGCCGTAGTAGTGCACTAGGTTGCGGTTGAGCGAAGCAACATATTCGTCGACGCTGCCGGATTCCAGACCTACCTTGTCGTTGCGTCCGGCGTTGCTCACCAGCGCATCGATACGGCCGAACGCCTGGAGGGTTTGATCGACGGACTGTGAGCAGCTTTCCGCTGTGGCCAGATCTACGGTGATGAGCCCGCAGCGGGCGCCGCTATTCTGCAGTTCGCTTTGCAGTTGCTTGCCAGCCTGCGCATCGCGGCCGACGATCACTGGGATTGCACCTTCGGCAGCACAGGCACGGACAATCGCTGCGCCGATTCCCTTTGCTCCGCCCGTGACGATAACCACCTTGTCTTTCAGTTCCAGGTCCATGCGTCAGCCTCGCAAGTTGAAAAAGCCGCCATCAATCGGGTAATCCACGCCTGTAATGAACGCGGCTTCGTCCGAGCACAAGAACAATGCCAGGGAAGCAACTTCTGCCGGCTCCGCCATTCTTCCAATCGGTTGCGACTTTGCCAGCTTCTCGAACATTTCCTTTTCATGTCCGGGATAGCTTCTCTGCAGATAGCCGTCGACGAACGGTGTATGAACGCGCGCCGGTGAAATGCAATTGCAGCGGATATTATGTGCAAGATAATCTCTGGCCACGGAATAGGTCATGGCGACGATTGCTCCTTTGCTCGTCGAATAAGCGAAACGGTCGGCAAGACCCGCCGATCCTGCGATCGAAGCCAGGTTCACAATCACGCCACCACCGGAGTTCTTCATGTGCCCAACGACGGCGCGTATGCTGTTGTAGGAACCTTTGACGTTTACTCGAAGCACGCGGTCGAAGTCTTCCTCGCTCGTGCTCTCGACGGTGCCGATATGCGAGATTCCGGCGCTGTTGATAAGGATGTGAACGCGATCGCGGTGGAAAAGTTCCTCGAACCAGGCGTTCACGCCATGCTGGTTGGTCACATCGCAGAGCTGAGCCGAGGCGGTGCCGCCAGCGGAAGAGATCCGCTGGCAGGTCGTGACCGCAGCGGATTCGTTCACGTCGAGAACGCGAATCACCGCGCCCTGCGCCGCGAATTTCAAAGCAATGGCCTGCCCAATACCGCTGCCGCCGCCGGTGATCACGGCGACTTTGCCGTCCAGGCGGAAATTCCTCGCGTTTGTGTCGGGATTGATCAGAGTGACACACCTCGTTTCCAGGGAATGAAATCTTCCTGAGCCTTCAACTCGGATTTGGTTCGGATTTCGCCGTTCGCCACCTGGACGATGAGATCCAAGATAGCTTCGCCCATCTGCTCAACGGTCTTCTGCCCTGCGACGACCGCTCCCGTATCGATGTCGATGATGTCGTGCATACGTTGCGCCAAATCCGAGTTAGTCGAAAGCTTCACCACTGGCGCGATAGGATTTCCTGTCGGCGTGCCCAGGCCGGTCGTGAACAGTACCACGTTCGCTCCGGCGCCGACTTGTGCCGTGACGCACTCCACATCGTTGCCTGGCGTGCACTGAAGATTCAAGCCGGGTTCAGTCGAGTATTCCGGATAGTCGAGAACGGCGGTCACTGGAGACCTGCCGCCCTTCTTTGCTGCTCCGGCGGATTTCATGGCGTCCGTCAACAGCCCGTCCCGCATATTTCCGGGTGAGGGATTCATGTCGAAGCCGGATCGCACTGCGGCGGCCCGGGCGGCATAATCGCGCATCAGTCGGATGAAGCGATTGCCGACTTCTTTGCTCTTGCCGCGATTGATTAGTTCTTGTTCCACTCCGCACAACTCCGGGAACTCAGACAGAATCGTTCTGCCCCCCAGCGCGGCGAGCAAATCGGCGGTGTGTCCGATGGCCGGATTCGCCGATATACCGGAGAAGCCGTCCGAACCTCCACATTTCAGGCCCACGCACAAATCGGCAAGAGGGGCGAGAGTACGCTGCGCCTTGTTGGCGTCGACCAATCCGAGAAACGTTTGTCGGATCGCATCCGACATCATGGATGCCTCCGAACCGCTGCGCTGCTGTTCGAGGATGAACAAAGGCTTGTCAAACTTGGGGTCGCGTTTGCGAATCTCGTCGCGAAGGATCGCGATCTGTGCATGTTGGCAGCCCAGGCTAAGGACCGTCGCACCCGCAACGTTGGGATGGTGGATATAGCCTGCGATAAGCCCGCAGAGATTGTTGGAGTCTTCGCGTGTTCCGCCGCATCCTCCTTCATGCAGCAGAAAGCGGACGCCATCGATGTTCTCAAACAGCCGGCTGCGCTGGGCCGGAACCGCGTCTGCAGGGAGCGCGTGCACATCGATCTTTTCCGTTTGTCCTTGCCGATACAGCCTCGCAAATTCGGCGACCTGGCGGCGGTAGAGCTGCGGCGCGGCGAAACCCAGCTCTTCTTCGAGCGCCTGCTTCAAAACCTGTATGTTCTTGTTCTCACAAAAAACCAGAGGAACAACGAGCCAGTAGTTTCGTGTGCCAACCTGGCCGTCGGGCCGGCGATATCCCATAAACGTCTGGCGATTCCGCGTCGACACGTCGGGTGGCACCCAGTGGAATTCGCTCGACTGCTCGTGAAAGGGCGCAGCCTGGTGGTGGATGTTGCCGATCGTCAGAAGTTCTCCGGACGCAATTGGCTGAACCGCCCTGCCAACCAGAACACCGTACATAACGACATCGTCGCCGATGCCGAGAGTTCGCGTGGCGAACTTGTGTTTGGCGGGAACATTCTTGAGAACTGTGTAGGCCTGGTCTCCAAAGTCGACTCGTTCGCCGGCCTTCAGATCAGTAAGCGCGATCAAGACGTTGTCGCGGGTATCGAGTTGAAGCACGTTTCGATGCATCTCAGTTTCAAGACCTCACTGTCCGTAGAAGGGCAAAGACGAGCGGTAGTCCGCCAATGTCGTCCGGCAATTCTAAAACAACCGTCCAGCGTCGCTCCGGATGTCTCTCAACCCGCCGCCAGTCGCCAAAACCTTTGCGCGTTACCGCCAAGCACGCCATCTTGAGATTCCGGTTTGTGCCGAAGGACGTAACTCTTCACGACTTCGACCGCTCGCTCGTAGGATGCCGCCACCAGGCACACGGGCCAGTCAGAGCCAATCATAAGCCGGTCAGGCCCGAACGATTCAAAGGCGACGTCAAGAAACGGAATCATCTGCTCCGGTTTCCAACCCCGCCAGTCGGCTTCTGTGACCAACCCAGACAGCTTGCAGAACACGTTCGGAAAAGCGGCCAAGCGCTCGATACCCTGCGCCCAGGAATCGACATTGCCACTTTTGACCGGCGGTTTGGCAAGATGATCGAGGACGAAGCGCTGGCGCGGGAAACGCGCCACAAACTCGGCGGCTACCGGAAGATGCCGAGTGTAAATCAGGATGTCGTAGGCAAGATCGAACTCTTCCAGAACAGAGATGCCACGCAGAAACTCGGGCTGCAGCAGGAAGCGATGGTCGGGCTCACTTTGAACGATGTGGCGGATGCCGACCAGCTTTGGATTTTGAGCCAGGACTTTCAACTGCGCCCGAATGTCTGGCGACCGCAGGTCGACCCAGCCGACCACTCCGAGAATCGACGGAGAGTGCGTAGCCAGATCGAGAAGCCATCGAGTTTCTTCCAAGGTCTGCCGCACTTGAACTGCAACCGATCCGTGGAAGTTGCTGCCTTCCATTTCGGGCTTAAGATCCTGTGGCAGAAAATCGCGGCGCAGCCGGGCCATCGAATCATCGATCCAGTCGTATTCGGCTGGGGTATAGATCCAAAAGTGCTGATGGGCGTCAATGTGCATGCTAGTTTGCGCTTCCGCCAGCTACTTCGATCCGCACTGAACTGACTCCCCGAGTCTTGCTCTTCTCAATGCCAGTACCTCCTCGCACAACGGAGTACTGGTTCGCAGGAGGATCAGAGATTGTCTCCACAACCAGCCGGGCCAGCGAATGAAAATTTTCTCCACTCTGTCAGATTTTCCTAAGCTGAAAAGTAGTTGCAGGTCGCTGTGTGAGATGTAGCCCTTCGCCACTGTGCACTTCCTTCTCGTCTTTATCATTGCCCTGTTGCAGGGTCACCACCGCTCCCAAGGCAGCCTGATTCGACTTCGGACCAATCAGCTGTAAGCTGATCCGGTTTCCAACTGCAGACTTGTTGTAATAAAGCGACTGGCCGCTCGTTCATGTTGTCCACCACCAGGGTTCCCTCGTGACCGTCTTTGAACAGATCGCCGAGCTGCCATGCCGCGGCCGGAGTGGAGCTCGCTGAGAATAGGATTTGTTCTAACTGTCATGGCAAATTCGGCGGCAATGGTTTCGTGCCAACGCCGCAGATCCATCCTTTGCCGGATTCTTCAATGATTTTGATATCCGAGTATGCCGCATCTGCGAACAGTTCCCGATGCTCATCGACACTCAATAGTTTCATGCCGGACAGCGGAAGGTACTTCTCAGCCAGCTTTGCAGTCCTGGTCTTCGCCCCCTTATATACTTCCGCGATAATGATGAGCATTCCACCCGGCTTCAGCACTCTCAGCACTTCCTGCATGTCACCCGGCAAGTCAGGCCACCAGAAGTGTGTCTCCACCGCCGTGACGAGGTCGAACATATCCGCTGTGAACGGCAATTGAGACACAGAGCCCTCCCGAATTTCGACTCGGCCCATCTCAATCCATTGTCGATTGGTTCCTTTCGCAACAGCGACACTCGCGCTGGAATAATCGAGGCCGCAGACCTTTCCTTCGGTAGCGATGGTGGCTAATTTACTCACGGTTCTGCCGCCACCACACCCCACGTCCAGAATAATGTCTAGCTTTCGTATCGAAATTTTAGATAAGCCCCAGTCGGTTAGCTTCGAATGCCGCGAATTCATGTTCCACAAAATGAGTCTGCCCAGCCATCCGGTCGGCTTCTGGCATTGACTGACGGCGCCGGTCTTACGGCGTTGCTTGAGCGGCAAGAATAAGGTCGGCCCGCCGTTTTCGCTGGTCACGGGTATCTCCTGATTCGGCAGTCTATGTTCGATTCTGGACGATTATTCTACAACTTGGCGAGTCGGCAGATGTGTTGGCGGCTCGGGCCGGCATGGTGTTGCGTAGCCCATTGGCGGCCTGATCTTCCGACGGTCCAGGCCCAGCCGGAACCTATCGGTGTTGGAACTCCGGCGAACCAAGCAGTAACGCCGTCATGGTGTTCAGCGTCCGCTTGGGATCGTCGAGCACATGCGCCGACAGCTGCGGGTCGTCGAGCTGCCGCCGAATGGCCTTCTGCGTGGTAGCCGAAACCTCCCCATTCAGCAGCGCATTTTCGAGCAGCAGCAATGCAGTCTCCTGCCCGCGTCCGGAATCGGAGTCCGCAGGATTCGGACGCGGAAATCCGCGGCTGGTAAGCGTGCCCAAAGCGAGCAGACGGCCGGCATCGAAATTCGTTCCACCGACCTGCCCGTTGCTGAGCGCCAGCGCATAGTTCATCCGGTCAATCAACGCCTCGGAATCCATCCAGACGGACGCGCTCATGGAATACCCGGTCGGTGGCACCATCTGGTAGAGCGGCATTCCCATCTTATTCAGGATGCCGACGAGCGGCGCGGGATTGTTGAGGTCCGTGCCGGTGGCGCGCAACGAAGAGATCGCAAATTCAAAAGGCGTCTTTACCTTTGCGCGGTAAGCCTTCGTCGACCAGAACTCAGGCGACTTGAACATGGTGCGCAGAACTTCGCGAATGTCGCCGTCGGTGGCAAGAAACTTCTTTGCCATGCGGGCGACCAGCGCCGGCGGAGGATCGTCGGCCACGAAGCGCATGGCAAGTTTCTTTGAAATGAACTTAGCCGTATTTGGATGGTGCGCCAAAATGTCGAGCATCTCCATGCCTTCGTTGACCCCATTTTCAGGGATGGTCTGCCCCATGACGAGCTTGTCTCCCGGCTCATGTTTCTTAGGATCGAACTGAAAGGCCGCACCCTGTTCGAGGGGCTGAATGGTCCAGCCCGTAAGCACCCGCGCCAGTTCGGTCACGTCGTGCTGGGTATAGCCTCCGTTGACGCTGAGCGTGTGCAGCTCCATGATCTCGCGACCGTAGTTCTCGTTGAGTCCGGTGCCGGGCTTGCCTTTGTTCGCAGCGAGGGCCGAGGGCGATCCTGGCCCCGTGCTCAGCCAGTTGTCGAGGTAGAACAGCATGGCGGGACTCTGCGCCGTCGCGACCAGCAGATCTTTGAACTTGCCGAATGCATGGGCACGGATCACGTCGCGCTCGTAGGCCGTGACCAAGTATTGGTCGGCATCCTTGTTGAGGTAAATATTGAAATGATTGAACCAGAAGTCGGTCATCACCTCCTGCAACTGGCGCTCACTGTAGAGAGCGCGCAATAACTTAGCCTGCTGCAGTTCGCTGGTCACAACGCCGACCGGCCCGATCATGGCCAAGAAAGCTTCACGCTGGTCCACCGCCAGTTCGGCCAAAAGGCGGTCGCGCTGCCCTCCGCGAAGGTTCGTGACGAAAAGCCGGCGCTCATCGGGCGGCAGAGAGAGAATCGCCTCCATCCGCTTTTCTTTCGGCAACGAAAGAATGCCATCGGCCTGGGCGGCAGCGGCTTCTTGATTCTGCTTGTCCATCTTCGCCTTGGCATCGGCGTCGAGATTCTTGCCGTCGCGCGCGCTCTGGTCCTGCTTCTGGCGCTCGGCGAGAATGCGGATCTGCACTTCGTAAATCGACCGTTTCAGCGGATCTGTGGGCAGAGGAATCTTACCCTCGGCGGCGGACTTGACCAGATTGTTGTTGGGGAAAGTCTGCACCAGGTCGCGCGTTGACATGCGCAAAGTACGAAACGCACCAAGCTTTCCATCGAGAACGCTGTCGCTGATCTCCTCCGGATGGAGTTGTTGCTCGATCCAGTCGTTGACGTCCATGTTCATGACCTTCTGCAGATCGCCGGGCCGCGGTCCGAAGGTCAAGCGGTTTAGCGCATGAAGGGCGCGCTGCTCCTCGGTCCATTTGGCGGGCGGATGGGAGTGATTGGAATTGGGGGCGGACATTGCGGCGGTCGGCGAATGTGTCGCTTGCGCGGCAAGCACGGAATTCGCAACAAAGAGCATCATCGCGAAGCAGCAACTGTGCATGGCTTTCGTCAGTCTGGCACCCATGGCGGACACGCCTTTATCTCAGTAGGTTCAACACGACACTAGCACAAAGGTTTCCGCCAACCCGCCCGCGGACCTGCTACTGCTTCTCAACCGCCTCTTGTGGCCCCCGCGCGATTTCCTCCGGATCGCTTTCGGGCCCAACCTGCAGCAAGCTCGGCGGTTCCTACCACCTACCGGGTCAGGGGAGGGAACAGCCTCGGTAGGAGATTGCTCCATCGTTTCCGCCCTGTATAGCCAAACTGGCCTTCGGTGTTGGCCTGATTCCGCCCGGTTAAGCTAAAAAGCCCTTTGCATAGTTGCTCCGGAAGTGCATAATGAATCGTTTTAATAAGGAACCAGTCCGCTCTTGCCGGATTCACATCGCCGGAACGAGCATTGCGCGGTGAGAGAGAGGTTTCCTTGGACGGAATCTGACAACATCGAGAGTACAGAGCTGGTTTGTTTTATCCGCAAAAAGGGGGCAACGTGAGTCTTTCCACTCTAACGCTTCGGGAAAATTGCCAGGGCGCATTGCGAACTCTAACCACCGCCGTCTTCGTCCTGCTGCCGGCCACACTCTTCGCACAAGGCTACTTTGGGACGATCAGCGGCATTCTGACCGACCCGTCGGCGGCCGTCATCCAGGGCGCAAAGGTCACCCTCCTCGACGAAGAGAAGGGATATAAGTTTACGACCAAGTCGGACAACGAAGGCCGGTACCTGTTTGTTTCGATTCCGCCGGGAGTGTACTCCGTGACGGCGGAGTTGAAAGGGTTTGAGAAAACCGAGCGCACCCAGATTAGATTGAACGTCAGCGAGAACCCGACTGCGAATCTGACTCTAAAGGTAGCGACTGCGGCACAAAATGTTGAAGTTACGGCCCAGGCCCAGACCATCGACACCCAAGATGCGGTGACCGGCCAGGTGGTCGACCGCAGGTTCATCAATGACCTGCCGTTGATTGACCGCTACGTGATGGACCTGATGTATCTGACGCCGGGCGTGAACGACCAAAGTGACGCGAACAGCGTCGGGGATACGAATGGGACGAACTTCATCTCCAACGGCAGCCGCGGGGCCAGCGCTGACATTCTGATGGATGGAGCCACTATCACCAACTTCGAGCCGAATGGCGGCATCACCTATGCCACTTACATCCCGTCACCGGAGGCGGTGGAAGAGTTCAAGGTGCAGCAGTCGAACTTCAGCGCCGAGTACGGCTTTTCCGGCGCTTCGATCGTCAACATGGTCACGCGCGGGGGCACGAACACCTTTCATGGAGAGGCCTACGACTTCGTCCGCAACACCATCACCGACGCCAACAACTGGTTCAACGATCAGAGTGGCATCCCGATTCCCCCGGTTCACCGCCATGATTTCGGCGGCACTTTTGGCGGGCCCATCTGGAAGAATAAGACCTTTTTCTTTTTCGACTGGGATGGAACGCTCCAGAGCTCGATGGCTACCTACTTTGCGGGCGTGCCCAGCGTGGCCGAGCGCACGGGAAACTTCTCAGAGCTCTGCGGCGGGGATGGTCCCAATGGTCCAGCGCCAGGCGCGACCTTCGTGAACGGAGTTTGTAACAATCCCGCGGGCCAGCTTTACGACCCTTATTCTGGCATCTATAACTCCAATGATGGCGGTGCGGTGCGTCTCACCCCGATTCCGAACAACCGAGTTGACCAATACATAAGCCCGGGCTGCAATTCTGCTGCCCCCGGCTTTCCCGCGGGGAACTCCTGTCCTCCGGGCCAGTTCGAGCCAACCCCTGGCGTCCGGGGCAATTTAATCGACCCGGTCGCGTCTAAAATGATCGCCCTCTTCCCTCAAGCGACCCCCAACATGCCCAATCCGAGTCCGTACATAAACTGGATCGCCTCGGGCGCAACCGCCAGCAACAACCAACAGTTCGATCTGAAGATTGACCACCGCTTTAACCAGAAGAATCTGCTGAGCGGAAAGTACTCGCAACAGTGGGGCAGCAGCACTCCTTTCAATTGCTTCAAGAACTTCGCCGATCCCTGTGCCGGCGGAGCGAACACGAGCACTTCGCACCTGTTTGCCCTCAACGAGGTCTACACCGTCAGTCCCACGATGCTGCTGACCACCACCTTTGGATTCACGCGAGGCGCCACACTGATTTATGCGTACAACTCGAGCCTGAACGCCAATCCTCTCAGCACGCTGGGTTTCCCGTCCTATCTGGAGTCGAACGGTTTCAATGGGGTTCCGCCGATGTTCCTCGCCGATTATTTCGCGGCAGGCTTTCCCAACATAGGGGACAACCCGTATGGCAACTATAAGCAGGGGCAGGACACCGGTCAGGCGACCGCAATCCTGAGCAAGATTCACGGCGCCCATGAACTGAAGTTCGGATTAGAGGCCCGCCTGCACCAGCAAAATTACATCCAGACCAATGCGCCAGAAGGCTATTTCCAATTCGCCAGCTCGGGCAGTTCACAGTGCCCGGGTCCAGACTTTGGCATCGCTTGCAACGATGGCAACATTGCCGGCGGAGATACCATGGCCAGCTTCCTCATGGGGCAGTTCCAAAGCGGTTTCTACGAGTTACAGTTCCGGCCGGCGAGCGAAAACTACCAGTACGCCGCCTTTGCTCAAGACAACTGGAAAGTGACCAGCAAACTAACGGTCAATCTGGGACTACGCTACGACGTCTCGCTGCCCAGAACCGAGCGCTTCAATCGCATGAACTGGTTCGATCCCAATTTGGTCAACCCGCTGAACGGCGGCACGCTTTCGTACGACGACACGTTTTACGGACCAACCACCCTTTCGCTGCGCGGCGGCGAGCAATTTAACAGTTCCAAAGTGCGCTCGGACTGGCTTACGGACTGGCACGACATTCAGCCGCGCTTCGGATTGGCCTATCGGTTCGCCCCGAAAATGGTGCTGCGGAGCGGCTATGGCATCTTCTACAGCCAGACCCGCTCCGGCGCCAACGGCCTGTTGAGCTATGGTTCGCAGGGCTTTAACCAATATACCTCCCAGATCACCACCTATCTAAACGAGGGCAACTCTCCGTGGATCCACATGAACAATCCATTTCCCAACGGGCTGATCCAGCCGCCGGGGGGGGCTTTAGGAGCGTTGAATGATGTGGGTTATGGCGCCATTGGCCCGCTCCGCAGCCATGACGCAGCGGAAACGCCGTATGAGCAGAGCTGGACTCTTGGCATCGAGCGCCAATTGCCGTGGAACGTCGTTTTTAGTGCGGACTACATCGGAAAGAAAGGAACCCACCTCTACTTCGCCGGCGACAACAATCGCGACTTCCTCGGGCCTCAAATCGAGAACAACCCTGGCCAGCTTAACAATCTGTTGACCTATGTGAACAACCCATTCTCCTCGCAAAACGGCGGACCGATCTCCGATCCAAACAGCGTGCTTTCGAGCCAGCAGATCCAAGAGTTTCAACTGCGGTTGCCCTACCCCCAGTTTCCCTCTGGCGTTACGACGGACGAGCCACCCGTCGCGAACTCCACGTATCATGGGTTGCAGCTCACCGCAAACAAGCGCTACAGCAACGGCCTGGAGCTTCTAGCCAGCTACACCTGGTCGAAATCAATCGACGATTCCTCGACGTACGACACCAATGTGGCCTGGTTGGGGAACTATGGCCCCGAGGCGGGCTGGGCCCTGCAGGATCCTAACAACCCTCGGTCGGAAAGGAGTCTGTCGACATTCGACATACCGGCCATGCTGAAATTCAGCTACAGCTATGACCTGCCCATCGGCCGTGGCAAAGCTTTTTGGACTGGCATGCCACGATTGGTGGACTACATCATCGGCGGGTGGAAGACCAGTGGCATCTGGCAGATCCGCTCCGGCTGGCCGCTGCAATTCTTTACTTTGAATGGGGGGACGCCGCTGCCGACCTACGGCCCTCAGCGCCCCAATTTCGTCGGCATGCCCAGGCGCAACTACGGCAAAGACGTCGATTGGGTCAACCAATTTTTTGTCAACGGTCAGAATACTGGGAATTGTGCCGTCCCCGCCGAAGTGCAGTGTCCCGCCCCGTTTACCCTCGGCAACGCTCCGCGGACCACGGCGGACATCCGTACACCACGGGCATTCACCAGCGACTTGTCACTCGCCAAACAGTTCCTGCTGTCGAACGTGCATGAAGGAATACGGTTGGAGTTGCGCCTGGAAGCCCAAAACGCCTTTAATCATCCCGTCTTCGGCACGCCTGACACCAACGCCGGCGATCCCAGCTTCGGGCAGATAACGTATCTGGCCGTCGCCAATCGGCAAGGCCAGTTGGCGGTAAAAATCAGCTTCTAGGCGTGACGGCGGTGCGGTCTCGCCGACCTCTTGAAGGACTGCTCAGGTTTGGGAACAAGTCTCGATGCCCGGCCTGAACAGTCCGACAATTTGACCCGAGCGTCAAAATAAGATCAGCGGGTCAGTTCCACCGACCCCAGGAAGTTCCTGCCAGGGGAATATAAGTTTCGGGAACGATTTGGAAATCAGAATCGGCGGTGATCGTTCCCACCACCGTCGTCTCATCAATCCACGACCATTCGAGTGTGATCAGCGCATCGCGCGGGGGAACCGCCCACGACATGCGACAGTACGACCCATCCGGAGCATGAGGCCCGACTTCCCGAACAGCATCGAAGATCGCCGGTCCAGCGATGAAGGTCTGGCTGAACGATCCGAATCGGAAGGCAAAGTCGGAGGGCTGCCCGAATGCCCGCGCCGCGAAGACCACGCCGTTCCACGCGTCGGCGTCGAGAGCGTCAACACGGATGCTGTCAAACTTGGGTGTGCTGGCATTGTCTTTCGTGCCCGCCACCGAGGACGCAGTCAGCGCGCAAGAAAATGCAACTGACTAGCAACTGCATGCGGAAATGGTTACTGCGCAGCATTCCCCGGACCTCCCGCCGGATAGATTCGGGGTAGGCGCTGCGCGACCGGGGGCAGAGCGGGAAAGGCGGCATGCGGTTCCTTCTGGTACCAATAGGCCACGGAAAACAAATTATCGGAACGATGATTGGCATGGCCGTGCTCGATCGTTGCTCTGAGAGATGTGGTGAAAGGGATCGGCGAATCCAGGTGAAACCGATACACGGAAGAGCGGCTACCCGCAAGTTCGGTGCCCTTCACCGGTGCCCCGTATAGTGCATAAGAGAACGGATGGTCGCCAAAATCCCAAGCGCCGAGAAAGTAGTCTTCTGATCCGGTGCCGTTGATGGAGGGATGCTTTTCTCCGTCGACAAAGAACATGTCGTCGCCTTCACCCCACCAGCCGTCCTGATTCTGAAGAATTGACATGGTCACGCCTACGAAGTGTCCCGGGCCGGTGGCTTCCATCCAAACGTAATTGTTTTCCCCGTCAAGATTTTTCTTCGCGATTACGGCAGGCGCGTCGTTTGATTCCCACTGATGAGTCCACCCTTTAGCCGGGGTTGACTGGCGGTACTGTGCATGAAAATACATGGTATCGGCCGCAAGGTCCTTGTGCCAGGCCTGATAGTCGATGTTGAAATAGAACGCATCGACCGCTTCGCTCCCTTCATTGGTGACCGTGATTCGGGCTCGCTTCCGAAAAGGCATCGGGAAAAACGAGTTCAAGGCCTTATCCGGGGCCACAGACAGGGGGATGGATTCAAATTGGAAGTAGTCGCCAAGCCCGAGACCGAAGAAGTCTCCGATTGGCACTTCCACGCTCGGCGAGGTCTCGCCGTCCCAATACATGCGTAGAACCAGCTTTTTTAAGTGATACTGCTCGGGCGAAGCGATGGTGATCCAGATGTGAGTAATGATTCCGGGGCCGGAGTCATCGAGTAATGGGATCGTGTCCCCGACAGCAATTTTGTAAAAATCTTGGTTGCCGCCGGTGCGGTCATAGCTCGAAGCCCGCTTCTGGACATACGGGTGAGGTGAGGCAAGGCTGGATAGCATTGTGCTGTGCTCGCTATCCGATTGGGCCCAGACAGAGACGCACGTCATCAAGATGCCAATCAGAAGTTTTCTGAAGCACGGTAACCACCAAAGTTGTCGTTGGTTCATTTCCCTCATCCAAACACCCCTTCATCGGGAGACTTGTGCGATGTATACGGCAAATGGCTCCAGAGCGATCTGATCCAGCTGACCACTGGGGGCGGGCGCCGAGGTCGTTAGTAAAGTCTTGGCCTTGGTGGAAGAGAAGCCTTGCGCGGAGAGATTAAAGCGGACCTGCTGCGCCGTCCCCGACATATTCAGAACAACCAGTACGGCTTCATTCTTATATCGCCGCAGGTAGGAGAGCACATTGGGATCATCCTGGTTCAGGGAGACATAATCTCCGTCCAGAAGGGCGTGATTGCGATGATGTAATACCAGCAACTGCCGGTAAAACTGCAGGATGGAGTTCGGGTCGTTCAACTCGCTCGCAACATTGTGCGTCTTCGCGCTCGGGGGAACCGGCAGCCAGGGTTTCGCCGCCTTGGTGAATCCCGCATTGGCGGAGTCGTCCCATTGCATGGGAGTGCGCTCCCCGTCGCGGCCTTTGTATCCTGGCCATCCCGTGACTCCCATCGGATCCTTCACATCTTCCTTCCGCGTGGGGTTGTTGTTCTCCATGCCGATCTCTTCGCCGTAATACATGATCGGAGTACCCCGCAGAGTCAGATAGAGCCCTGCCATCAGCTTGGCAATCTGGTCGTTGTGCGTCCCGTCACCGTAGCGCATGAGGGATCGCGCCATGTCGTGATTGCCAATGACATAGGTTGGCCAGCCGCCTGTGGATTCGGCGAGCGCAATCTGCTTGCGGAATTCGCCCGCGGAAAGCTTATCGAGAGTACAGAACATGAAATCCATGGGCAACTGGATTTCATCGTTGTGAGTCCCATAGTATTGCTTTAGCTCGGCTGCGCTCTCCGTGTAGGTTTCACCCACCAGAACGGCATCGCTTTCGTCTGCAACTTTCCTGAGGCCGCGAAGAGCGTCATGATTCTCCGGCAGTTTGTCATTGTATTTTTCGTCCGTTTTCGGGTCGCCCAGTTCGTTCGTTCCCGGCAGAACAGGATTGTCGCGCAGATCGGGGTCCTCGAACAAAAGATCAACCGCATCCAGACGAAACCCGGAGACGCCGTGCTTGTACCAGAATCGAGTGACATCGAACATGGCCTTTTCGACAGCTGGGTTGCGCCAGTTCAGATCGGGCTGCGCGGTGGCAAAGTAGTGGTAGTAATACTGACCAGTTGTGGGATCGAACTTCCAAGTTGAACCCCCAAAGCCTGAGATCCAATTGTTGGGAGGTTGTCCGTTGCTCTTGCCGTCGCGCCAGATGTACCAGTCGCGATGAGCCGACGTGCGCGATGACTTCGAATCCAGAAACCACGGGTGCTGGTCAGAAGTGTGGTTGAGGACGAAATCCATGATGATGCGAATGTGCCGTTTCTTCGCGGTCTTCGCCAGGTGGTCGAAATCTTCCAAGGTTCCATACATTGGATCGATGTTTTCGTAATCGGAAACGTCGTAGCCGAAATCGATCTGCGGCGAGGGGTAGCAGGGCGTGATCCAGATGGCATCCACTCCCAGTTGCTTTAGGTAGTCCAGCTTGGACTCGATGCCCTTGAGATCGCCGATACCATCCCCGTTGCTGTCGGCAAAACTGCGCGGATAGACCTCATAAAAAACAGCGTGCTGCCACCAAGCGTGGCCCTCGGCATCCACCGGCTGCTCCTGCGCCATGGAAAAAGAAAGCGCAAGGCACATACTCATAGCGAGTAAAGCTATGGATCTGAAGTTCTGAGGCATCTCGTGTCGTCTCCGTAATGTTCAAGAGCCAGAAATTGAAGCACTGCACCCTTACCTCGCAGCAAAATGAAAGATGACGGTCGACTGCGAATCGATTCCGGTAGCGCTCGCTGGGAGTTGTACACGGATTTTTGCTTCCGGCCCGGCTTTCTCCTCGAGCGAAGCTCCTTCGATGGAAGAGATCTGGTCTGGGTTCCACGCGGAGAGTTCATAACTCTCTCCCGCCGCGCCCGAGAGTAGCAGTTTTAAAGTGTCCCGCGCTGGCGACCACAATTCGGAAAGCACTCGTAGACCGTGGCTCGTGCCTCCTAATGCCGGAAGAGCCGATGCCTCGCTAAACTCAAAGTCATTCGTCATCTGAATTTCGATCGTATTTCGGTCACCGATAATGGGGAGATTCAGAGTCACGTGCAGATCCGATGAGTTCGCTTCAATGTGAAAGGGCACTTCACGTCCGTTGAGTCGAACGCCATCAATCCTGGCGCGTAAACTCAAGGCTGGGGAGAACTGCAGAGAGCAATGTCCCGTACCGCTAGATTGCACTTCTAATCGAATACTGTCGGGCGCGCGTTGGTAATTCAAATTCAACGCTACCGCGCCCAAGCGAAGATTATTGATGGAGAAAGACCTCCAGCCCGCCGGAATGTGAGGAGCAAAATTCAACTGACAATCGGTAGCGTCCACTTGCAAGCCAAGCAGTCCACTCAGCAGAGGATTGACCACCATAGCCGCCGACCAAATCTGGTGAGGAGATCCTGTCGCCAGCGTCTGAAAGTAATCGCCCGAAAGAACCTCGGCGTCGTGGCCCAGCGACCCATTCAATGTAAGCAAAGCATTGGCCCGCAAGTTTAGGTAGGCGGGAAACGGGCGATGGTACCGGTACTCCCCAACGGACGCCCAACCAGTGAACAGCGGCCATACGGATCCATAATGATATCCGCCTGGATTGTATTTCGGGTCGCCTGAAGAAAGAATGCGCATCCCCCAGTCGGTCTGGTGGTCGCTGCGGGCTAGCTCCTCAATCATGCTTCGAGCCCGGTCTCCGTCGAGCTGGTTAAACCACATCGGAACCGCGGCTAGGACGCTGGGCACGTCGACGCGGTTATTACTTGCGTCGAGGGCATACGCGTAGATCTTGTTTTCAGGAGACCAGAACGTCTTATCGAGAAGCGGCTTTTGCCGTTCGAACGTTTGCTCTAGTTCTTGGGCAAGATCTTGTTTACCCAGTAGATGAGCAAGGTGAGAAAGTGCCCGTGTGGCTTCGAGGCCTAGCGACGCTTGGTACAGCTCAGTCTGCACTGGATAGAGTGGTCCGCCTTCGATCCAGCCGGTTCCCACGCCGGAGTTCTGTGCCAGTCCCCGCGCGTCATTTGTGGATCGGAGAAACCCGTAAGCTTTCCAGAGGCCGTCCCAATTCTGCCGAGCGAATCCAACTTCCCCACTGTGGGTGACGTAATCGTTCACCGCAATGATGAACAGCGGCGTTGCATCCGCGGAGGCGTAGGCGTACGGCGTGCTCTTGAACCAATCTAAAAAGCTCGCGCTTTGAGAGACTTCATGAGGAATCTTGCCATCCGCCCGCTGGTACTTGCTCAGAAACTCCAAGGCCTTACGGACAGTCGGGAAGTCGCCATCCGCATCCAGGGCCAAAGAGGTCCACTCCGCGTCTCGACCAAAGAACCAGGCGAAGCCAGGCCGATAGTCGTAGCCTGACGTGTTGAACCCGGCGACCAGACCTTCACCCAAAAAGGGGTTCTGCACGACGCCCTGAAGCATGCTCACCTTCGCCCAGTCGTACGCTGTTTCAAGTTGGACGTCGGGAAGCTTCAGGCTGACCGTGCGATCCAGATAGTCTTGGTAATAGGCGGCGGAACTCCGCAACAACTCCGCATAATCTCTTGCCAGGTGATCGTAGAGGGTTGCCAGCGCGGCCGGTCCTTCAAACCCTGCCGCAATGACGATGAGTTTCGTCTCGCTCCCTTTCTTTGTCGCACCCAGAAGAACGGAATCCTCCTGAGAGGAGAAATAGTTGCTGAAGTATTCTTGGGAGCTCTTGACCGCGGATGGGGAGCCAACCAGAGCATTGAATTTTCTCGACTCGTCCCCGAAATGGAAGGCTCGCAGGGCAGGATCCCAATCTTCATCGACTCCTGCTAGGGTTGCCGGCCACTGCAGCTGAAAATCACGTTTGAAAATCGCCTCGATCTCCAGAGGCTCGGCGGTATCAACTTCAAAAGCGATGATGGCGCCAGATTCATGCACCGGTACGAACAAAGTTTCGCGGACGGAAAAAACGTCGCCGGTATAAACAATGGTGCTCGACTCTGGATGAACAATCAAAGTTCGGGCCAGAGCTTCCGCGGGAATCGTTGCGCCATCGACATGGAACCGCAAATGAAAGTCACGCAGAATTTTCAACGGGTAAACCCACGCTTCCAGGGTTCCATGTTCATTCCCCAACAGCCCGGCACGCGTGCCCACAGCCGAAACAAACTCCCAGGATCGAATGGGGCGTGAAAGTTCCAAGGTTTGGGCGGACGGCTCCGCAAATGCAGTGGAGCAGAGAAAGAGCAGACTGCAACTCAATAGAAGTCCTGCCCGAGACTGCCGGTTTGGCCGAAAGGGGCTTGGGGAGCGAGGCATAATTAAAAGGGGCGTTCGCAGAACCAAGGGAGTATATACTCTTCCCGCATTTCAAAAGTTTGCAAAGTTGCTTATCTTTTCCAACAAATCCAGAGGCTGACATGCGACCTTTCCCATTAGCGCCACTCATCTCCCCGGAGCCAGGGGTACTGTCATGATCAGACGCCGGGAGTTCGTCCGCACCAGCGCATTCGGTGCAGCGGCGCTCTTGCTTGCCAGACCCGCGAGGCTGGCGAGCGCCGTCGCGTCGAGCGCACCCGACGCTCGGGTCGAGATTTTGCCGAACGAGGTTTTGGGCACGATCTCTCCCAATATTTACGGGCACTTTATTGAGCACGTTGGTGGCGTGATCTATGACGGCGTTTGGGTGGGAGAAAATTCGAAAGTCCAAAATATTGGCGGCATTCGCAAAGATCTGGTCGACGAAATGCGCAAAATCAAAGCCCCGGTCGTTCGCTATCCGGGTGGTTGCTTTGCAGACACTTACGACTGGCGCGATGGAATCGGTCCGGCAGATAAACGTCCGCGACGGACGAATTTCTGGATTGAGGCCGAGCCTAGCTCCGAACCCTCGAATCACCGCTATGAGTCAAACCGGTTCGGCACGGATGAGTTCATGCGTTTCTGCAAGTTGATCGGCTGCCAACCCTATCTGGCAGCCAACGTTCGCAGCCTGCCGGCCGAGGCACTCTATCGCTGGGTGGAATACTGTAATTCCCCCGCCGGCAGCACGACGCTGGCCGACGCACGGGCCGCGTCCGGCTCTGCCGAACCCTACAATGTCCGCTACTGGGGCGTAGGAAATGAATCTTGGGGATGCGGCGGCAATTTTACCGCCCAGGAATATGCAGTCGAGTTTCGCAGGTACACGAGTTGGTTGCCCGCCTATGGGCGGCCCTTGTCGTTGATTGCCTCGGGCCCGAACGACGATAACTGGCAATGGACGCGGGGATTCTTCGACGAGATTGCTCGAAAGGACAAAGACCTGTTCGGCTCAATCTTCGGCTGGGCGCTGCACTACTATTCCTGGAACCTGAGCCGGGGGCGCACCCAGGACTGGAACGCAGGCAAGGGCGACGCGGTTAAGTTTGACGTTCAGGACTGGTACGAAGTATTGCATGAAGGTGGCCGGCTGGAATCTCTGATTGAGGGGCACTGGCAAGCCATGGGTGAGTCAGATGCGGGACATCGGGTGAAACTCGTGGTCGATGAATGGGGTCCGTGGTATCGTCCCGGCAGTCAACTCACGGTGGATAATTTGCTCGAGCAGGTCCCCACGCTCAGAGACGCCGTGTTCAGTGCAATGACCCTTGATATCTTTAACCGGCATCCGGAAAAGGTCACTCTGGCAAGTCCCGCACAGCTCATTAATTGTCTGAACAGCCTTTACCTTGCTCATGAAGATAAGTTCTGCGTAACGCCGGTGGGCCATGTTTTCGGAATGTACGCCGCACACCAGGGAGGTCAGGCGTTGCGCACGATCATTTCGGCCCCGAACGTCGAATATGTACGCGACGGTAAGCCGACGACGTTCTGGGGATTGCAGGGTTCCGCATCGATTCGCGGCAAGGATTTAGTGCTCACCGTGGTGAACCCGAGCGTGAATGAAATCCGAGAGACGGAAATCACAGTTCGAGGCGCCTCCATAAAGTCAGGGACGATAACCGTGCTAACCAATCCCGATCTTCACGCCCACAACAGCTTCGATCAGCTTAACGCGGTGACTTCACAGGTAAAAGACTTGCAATCGACGGGAAGGGTGCTCACTCTCGAAATCCCGCCCGCGTCCGTCAGCAAGCTCGAGCTATCTTTGACGTAAGAGCGAGCATATGAAAACAGAAGGCTATCGAATCGTTATGATCTTCGCGCTGTTCGCGATGATCGGGAGTGGTTTCCTGTCCGCGCAGGGCGCGCCTGGTGCACCCTCGGTGGTTGTGATGTGGGAGAAGAAAACACCCAACCGTGCCGTCCCCACCCTGCAAGCAGTTGTCAATCCGATGCTGCGCCGTGGATCGCCCATTCACGATGCCTCCCTCGAGGCTCTCCACAAGCTGGGGACTGATTATGTTCGTTATGCCTTCTGGTATCCGTACCCAAAGCTGGCCGTTGCGGAATTGCGCCCGCCTGACACCAACCAGACCTTCTGGGACTTCCAATACATCGACCCTATTGTCGAGGACTTCCTGCATGCTTCGGAGGGTCACAGCCCGGTCTTCAGCTTCAGCACAATCCCCGAGTGGATGTTCGCGACGCCCAAGCCAGTCCTGTATCCGGACGATCCGAATCAGGTTTTCTGGGACTATTCGCAAGGCACGGAACTCAACGATCTGGGGGCGCTGGCTGACTACTATGCACGACTGGCAAGCTGGTACACACAGGGGGGCTTCACCGACGAATTGGGAAAATTCCACGCCTCCGGCCATCATTACGACATCCGCTACTGGGAAGTCTTCAACGAGGTCGACGGGGAACACGACACCACGCCGCAGCATTACGTAGAACGCTATGATGCGATAACCCAGGCAGTGCTGAAGGTCGCGCCTGGGATGAAGTTTGTTGCTCTTGCTCTGTCCTCTCCGTCCGAAGCCCCGCGAACCTTCGCATATTTTCTGGACCCCAAGAACCACAAGCCTGGTGTGCCGTTGGACTACATTTCCTTCCATGTCTATGCCACGCCATCGGGAGATCAAACATTGGAGGATTGGCAGTACACCTTTTTTAGCCAGGCAAGCGAGTTTCTCGCGGTGACGCGCTACATCCTCCAGATTCGAGATCGGCAGTCGCCTTCAACCAAAGTCATGGTCAATGAGGCCGGCTCGATCCTCTCGGGTGACATGGTTCAAGGCGAGCCCAATCACGTAGAGAAGCCAATCCCGGCTGCCTACTGGAATCTGAGTGGGGCCCTGTACGCTTACCTCTACGCCGAACTGGCAAAGCTTGGCGTCGACACCGTGGGTGAATCGCAACTGGTCGGCTACCCGTCGCAGTTTCCGAGCGTCAGCATGGTCGATTGGACGAACGGCAAACCCAACGCACGCCTTACCGTTCTGGAGTTGCTGAAGAACAATTTTGGTCTAGGAGACGAGCTTTCTGACACCGAAGTACGAAGTAATGGTTCGCTGGCGGACTCCGACGCCATCGAGGCCCAGGCTTTTACCAGGGACGGCCACCGAAAGTTGCTGCTGATTAACCAGCGAAATCGTGAGGTCACGGTAGAGCTTCCGAAAGAATGTTTGGGGGCTACGATCCAGACTATCGGAGGAACGTCGCCAGACACAAAGATGCAAAATGTTGCAGACGTGAAGGTTCGCTCGCTGCCCTTCTCAGTATCCGTCATTGCCTTGAAGGATTAGGCGGGTCTCAACGCCTCCAGCAAAGACGTTGTCTGGCGCGGCTTTTGCGTAACTTCGTTTCGTGGATGATTGATAAGTTTAGCGTGCGGCCAGCTGAATCGGTAGTAGAATGGTGGCGTTCGGCACCCTTGGTGCGCTCGGCCCAAGCGAGTCCGGCCATGGCCCAAGAGATTTTTCTCCCAAAGGATAGGTCAATGAGATTTTCTTCGCAGTTCCCGGTTCGCCTGCTGTTGCTGGCCCTTCTGGCCGGCGCCATTCACTCTCAACCGACCTATGCACAGGATTCCTCTGCCGCGCAACAGCTCCCCAAACGGTTGGTGGGCGACTACGGTTATTGGAGCAGAACCCAGACCCCTCCTTACAGCTCGGCTCAGATTCCATTTGAGAAGTTGACCCACATAAACCATGACGGCGTATCCTTTAACGCAGATGGTTCATTGTCCGTTCCCAATGGTTTCCTCGAGCCCGAGCTGCTCACGAAGGCGCATGCGAAAGGGGTTAAGGTTCTTCTGCTCATCGGCGGCGACTTTTCGGGGGTTGAGACCAACGGCACCCTTCTCACTCTGATCGAAAAACTTACCGCCTTCGCCGCGAAACATGACTACGACGGCTTCGACATCGACTGGGAGTATCCCGAGACTACCCAGGATCGTGACTTCCTCGTAGAACTCATGGTGGGACTCCGCCAGACCAACTCCGACTACGTTCTTTCCATCGACGCCGCACCCTGGGGTGGATACGGTTACGATCTCGATCAATTGAAACAGTGGATCAACTATTTCAATGTCATGATGTACGACTGCGCCGGGCCCTGGACCGATGACGGCCAACTCAATGCACCGATTTTTTGGGATCCGAACGATCCCCAGCCCTGGGAATGCCAACCGGGAGGCAGCGACCACGATGCCGCCGAGATATTTCTTGCCAATGTCCCTCGAAAGCAACTGAACATGGGAACGCCCTTTTATGGCTATTTCTACACCAATGTCAGCGAGCTATTCGGGGTCTGTCCGAACTCGTTGCATACGGCGGACGGAAACTGCGATAACTCCGTTTTGACTGAGAATTACGCGCCCTTCATGAAGAATCGTATCAACAAGGATGGGTGGCAGACGTTCTATGACCCGATTGCACTCGTTCCGTACATGCTGAGAACCGATGGCAAGCCTGGCTACATTACCTATGATGATGCGGTTTCGACGTATCTCCGGGTTTCATATTGCGATTGGATGCTTGGGCTCGGCGGTACCTTCATGTGGTCGCTCGATGCCGACTACGACGGCCACTCCCAAGACCTGCTACAGGCGATGTATCAAGCGACGATGAACCAAGGACGGTAGCACAAGTGCGAGAGGCAGCGACAACTGCGGGTTCCATCTAAGCGAAAATATCGTCACCTTATCCCGCGCTGCTGACTGCGTTAAGGCTTCAAATATCGCATCGTCGATTCCATATCTGAGTGCACTAGCTAGCCATTGCTGCACCCTGCGCAGATCGACGCCGGCTCAGACACACCGAGTGGGGCGTCGCACGGAACATGTAAAGCCAGAAGTTGCCTGGTCGAGCTTCGCACGCTCTCGAACGGCCTTCAGGAAGTCGAGCTTTGGCTTGCAGCCGGCAGTCGGAAACAGCAGTCCGCACGTCTTGTCAGCTTTCGCCTTCCCCGCCTTCAATGTTTTCGCCACGCATCGGGCGTTCATCTTGCGATCTATGTTCAAGCTGCGAGTGCTTCTGAGTCGTACTCCACGCACTTCACAATGACCTTAGCTGACACCTAATGTGACCACGGTGGATTGGCGATACTTGGCGTTCTCTTGCGGCGTCAACTTCGATTTCATCGTAGGATCAGTGGATTTCAGCCACTCCGGGCACGGGATTGGGGAACTTCGCGAAAACTGCCGGATCGTGCCCTGGGATGATGAGCCCGGGGCGGGCGGCGATTTGTTTCATGCGATCTTGCGCCCGCAGATTCGATGCGGCATCGAGCGTAGCTGCGATTGGTGCATGCCGTTCCAGATTCTCATACAGGTACATGTTATCGCTCGCCAGCACAACGGTTCCCGCCGTTGTTTGCACGCCTACGTATTGCGATTGATAAGTATGTTTGCCACCGGTGTAGCAGATTACCCCGGGAATAATCTCCTGGGCATCGCCATTCACCAGACCCACATGCCCCTGCGTATTCAGTTTTACCAGCGTGAGCACGTCCTCCTCGTCGATGCCGCCATGAGTGTCTTTCGACTGCCAGGCTTCTCCGGCATAGTATTGCAGCTCGTCCTTCTGAATCCAGATGCGGGCGTTGGGAAACAGATCCACGCCGTCGGCGTGGTCCCAGTGCATGTGCGTAATGATGACGTCGGTGATGTCCTCGGGCTTCAGACCTATTCGCTGCAGCGTATCGGATGGTTTGGTGAAATCATTCACATGCCAGTCTTTGAAGAAGCGGTCGTGATAGAACCCGGAGTCAACCAGGATATTGCGACCGTTCCCCCGCACCAGCCAGATCATCATGGCGATGTCGAGCTTGCGCGCGGGGTCGGCGCCGGCCACCAATTCTGCAACGGGAAAATTGGGTATGGTCGCGTATCGGATCGCGTAGATCTCATAGTTCGGTTTCGATTGCGCCACGACGGTCAAGGCCGTGGCAAAAAGCAGCGCCAGCGGAATGATTTTCATAAGCTTGGCAAAAAGAGCTTGAACCACGGCGTTTTGCAGAAATCACAGGCAAGTTTACACGTTGGACATGCCAGTTGGACACGTCTTCGCGTGAGACAAGCGGGTTTTGTGAGTTTGTTCAGGAGGAAATTAGCTCCTAAGCAGGCAACTTATTGGGAACGACCGCTACTCTGTGTAGAAGAACGTTGCCAATAACACGGCCTGTCCGACGGGAAGAGCCGGATAAGGAGAATCATGGCATCAGGCGAAGTCGATCAGAACGCTAGCAACGAGCCCGAGCTTCATCTTCTGCTGGCCGACACATTTGAGCCACTGTGGAAATCGCTCTTTCAGGGCTTCGGCGAATTCTTCTTTCCTAAGAAACATCCCCCGCTTAAGCTTGAATCGAAGCCAATCCCGGTTCAGGATATTTGGGGCTTCTACAACTACAAGAAGAAAGGCGCTCTGGGTTCAACTGTGGTTCACGTGGTGGTGCTCGGGTTCATCATCGGCGTCACGTTCATCACAATACCCCATCCGGTCCCCGCCGCGTTCAAACCTCAGATCGACACCAAGTTGATTGATCCTGGTGACTATCCGCTAAAGCCCGCGAAGACGCAGGCCGGTGGTGGTGGCGGCGGGGGTGATGGGGATGTGCTGCAGGCTTCGGTGGGTCGTTTGCCGAAGTCCTCGATGCGGCAGATCGCGCCACCGGCCGCAGTCATACGGAATCCAACCCCCAAGTTGGCGGTTGAGCCCACGGTGATTGTGCCCCCTGATATCAAGCTGGCCATGAATCCCAACCTGCCAAACCTTGGCGACCCAAAGTCCTCCGCCGTGATTCCGTCGAATGGTCCGGGGGCACTCGGCGGTATCGGTTCAGGCTCCGAAGGTGGCGTCGGCCCGGGACATGGGCGCGGAGTTGGCCCGGGGGACGAGGCAGGCACTGGCGGCGATACGTTCCGTATCGGCAAAGGAGTGACACCGCCGCGTGTCATTTATCAGACCGACCCTGAATTTTCTGAAGAAGCACGCAAGGCGAAGTACCAGGGAAACTGCGTTCTGGGTCTCGTAGTGGACGCAAATGGACGTCCGACAAACATCCGCATCCTTAACGCGCTCGGCATGGGCCTGGACGAGAAAGCCATCGAATCGGTCAAGAACTGGAAATTCGAGCCGGGCAAAAAGGACGGGCACGATGTAGCAGTGGAAATCGCCGTCGAGGTCGACTTTCACCTGTACTGATACGCTTACAGGGGCGCAGTGGAGCAACTCGAAGATCTCCACCGCCCCTAAAATTTACGCAATTTCGACTCCGGAGCTGCTTGTGGGGTCGGGGCCTTCATCAACTCCACAAACATCTTGTTAAATCTTGCCAGATCTAAATCCATCTGGATTTCCACCAGTTGTGCGCCAAGTTTCGGGTTGTCTTTGTCCGTCCACGTCAGCGTGTTTCCATAGGCCGCACCGTGGTCGATGTCCACACTCAAATAGCGGGTTTCTTTTCTGGTGATCAGGGTCGGATCAATCCATGAGGCGGCTGCCAGTTCATCCCACATATAGGAACCGCCTTGATCCTTCATAAAGAACTTCACTACGTATTGCGCTGCGGCGCTGTTGCTCGTCTTGATTTCGGCAATCATTTCATCAGTGATTCTGGTCTTGACCGAGATGTCGACCGGCGTGCACACGATTTTCTTCCACGGCGCCCGTAACACGCTCTTGGCGGCCTCTGGATCGAACCAGAAATTGAATTCGTGGCGCGGGCTGCTGATGAACTGCGGATCGTCGGTCTGCGGGCTCAAGCTTCCGCCCATGAAGACCAAGCCTTCGGCCAGTTCGGCGAAATGTGGATCGAGAGCGTTGGCGAGCGCCAGGTTCGTCATGGGGCCGCCCTCGTAGATCGTCACTTCATGCGGATATTTGTGGACCATGCGGATCAGGAAGTGAGCGGCGTCCTCATCTGCCGGCTTGGTAGTAGGCTGCCCCTCAGGCAGCGCCGGAATCACGTTATGCTCATGCCACCAGCGATCATCCCATGCGCCTGCGAACGCGACTTTGCCATACATTGCCTGCCACAAAAGGGCTTCCTCACGACGATGCACCAGCGGAAACACGGCTCCGGGGACGACCGGAATATCCGTGCGGCCGATTAGCTCCAGCAGTCGCAGAGTGTGCGCTACCTCTTCATCGCGCCATTGATTCCCACTGACGACGGTTATGCCCAGCACATCCACTTGAGCAGATTGAATCAAGGTCAACAGGGTTTGCATATTGCTGCCGCCAGGCCCCGAACAATCCTGATTGATGATGACCTTCCGGTGTTGCTGCGCGAATAGGAGGCCATTCGCAATCAGCAAAAAGGAAATGAATAACTGTAGTCTCAGATTCCTCATCACAAACCTCTTCGGGTGTTCGGCAATGTCCTATTTTGCCTGTTTGGGCGTGCGTGTGCACTCGTGATACTCGGCGGTTTACGCGAAATTCACGCCAAGCTTGACGACGTCGTAGCAAAACCTACTTTCTACCACAGGCGATGCAATTCTTCCCGATGATGGACCAAATTATGGACAACGCGGGTAACCTTTACGGTACTACGGCACAGGGTGGCTCGGCTGGCTTGGCCCCGTTTTCAAATTAAATCCAACGGGCAGCAGCGTCCGGTTCGCCAACCGCGCAGTCAACAACAGTTGCCTTAACCGTGCAGTGAAGGAAAGTTGAAGCGGAGTCTGGTGAGCCCGGGGAGATGCGAACTCCCGACATATTGCTCCGGAGAAAGCCTACGCCCCACACTCCCCATCCGTCAGCTTCGATAGTCATTACCTCTTGGAAGTAGGGTGGATCGCAGACTTCCCAAGCGATCCCTGCTTCCGTCCGGCGCGATCACGAATCCATCTCCTGTTTCGCAAGCCTCCGCTCCCCAATCGGTGATCTTGTCGGCGCCAGCGTGGAGATTGGGCGCATACAAAAAGAGGTTGTTCTTACAATACGTTCTCTAGCCGAAGTTGCGATCGTTAGGCATGATCAAAGTCGCGGCGGTGCAAGGCGCGCCCAACTACCTCGACCTCACCGGCACGCTTAGCAGGATGCGGACGATTCTGGAGGGCGCGGTCGACAATGGGTGTCAACTGATCGCATTTCCCGAAGTATATGTAGCGGGCGATCCCGACTGGGTCTGGCTGGAACGGCCCTGTATCGAGCAAAAACTGTTCCCGGTGCTCTCAACGAAACTCTGTGCGGATTCCCGGTCCGGCAATCACGGAGCTGTCGCGGATGGCGGGGAGTGTGCGACCGCTCGCCGCTGGCACTTGGACGCGTGCATGATCAGTTCACTGAGGTATTTCTCTAACGGGCACCAAGAACGCATGGAAAAAGAATATCCAAGATGGGAAGTGTGTCGCGGGGTGACGAGCAATGAAATGGGAAAAGCTGCGATTCTTACTGGGAATATTGTTTCTTGCTGCCGTGTGCCAGCTATCGTCGGCACAGATCGATCAATCGACGGGAAGAGCGCTCATGGACCACAATCCCCGGCTAAGCGACTTCCAGGTAATCGAATTCCGTCGCTACGTAATCAAAGAGGGACAGCGCAGAAAGTTCACGCAGTACTTTGATATTTATTTTCCTGAAGCCTTTCAACAGCTTGGAACAATCGTCGCTGGGTCGTTACTGGAACGCCAGAATCAGTCCAATTTCATATGGATCAGAGGATTTCACACTCTCGATGATCGCACGGCCTTGAATGGACTCTTTTATGCCGGCTCGGTATGGAGTGAGCACAGAAAGACCATGAACGATCTCATCGACAACGCCGACAACGTGCTGCTGCTCCGTCCACTAAACCCGGAGCGGGGCGTCGCTGTCCTGCCGGCTGTCGATCCGGTTACGGAACCGAACGGCGCCCAGGGTATCGTGGTTGCTCAAATATTTGCCATAAAGGAGAACAGCGTCGACGATTTTGCTAGACAGGCAGAGACAACCTTCGCCAGCTATCGCCTGGCCGGCGCTCGCGAAGCCGGCGTCTTGGTCACATTGGATGTGAAAAACAACTTTCCTCAGCTTCCGTTCCGAACCGACGGGCCGTTTCTGGTTTGGCTGGGCATCCTCAGAGATGACCAGACGCTGCAGGGCTTCATTCCAGCAGCCGATCGATCCCTGACGTCGCTTACCGCGACAGGCCTGCTCAGAAGCGCGCCGGAGTTGGTCGTTCTTGATCCGACTCCGCGCTCGCGTTTGCGCTGGCTGCCCTGAAAGAGCCCAAACCAGGGAACCGAGAGTCGGGAAATGACCGGCTCACGCAGACGGCGTTTCGACTTACGGTTTCATGACATCGATCGTTGTCAGTTTCTGCACCGCATCGATCCGGACAAAGAAACGAACTGACCAAAAAGGAGAGAGATATGAACAGAGTGCTTCGTAATTCAGCAAATCCGCCCGAACTGAGCACTGACGCAACAATGGCCGCCGGTTGCTCTCATTTTTCTTACCTGCGACTGTTTCTCGCGGTTGGGCTAGTGCTCGGCCTGTTTGTGACGACCGCCATGCACGAGGCAAGCGCGTCGACAGACGATGACCGCAGAACAGTGTCCGCGTTAGACAGCGAATACCAAGCCGCCGTGAAGCGAAATGATGTGACTACGATGGCTCGCATTCTGGCCGATGATTTCGTATTAGTAACCGGATCTGGCAAGACTTATACCAAAACCGACATGCTCGAGGAAGCGCAGAGAGGAGACGTGTACCAGCAGAACGATGAGGAAAACCAAACCGTTCGAGTATGGGGCGACACGGCTGTCGTTACAGCAAAATTGTGGGAGAAATATACGAGCAATGGAAAGTCGTACGATCACAAGTTTTGGTTCAGTGACACATACCTGCGCACGGCGGCAGGATGGAGGTATGTGTTTGGCCAATCTTCGCTGCCGCTGCAGACTAGCGCCCAGTGAGCAATGATCCTACTTGCCGCGTGGTAGTTCCGCTCGGCAAATTGCATATTTAGGCCCGATAAGGGTCCGGGAATAGTTGCAACCTACCCGGAACGATTAAAGAGTGCTGACTTCCAGTCCGTCAGTTATTCGAGGTATTTTCCCTACGCCGAAATCGGTCAAACGACCCGCCTGCCCTGACTCGCCCGCGATTCTACTTTGGATCGTTTGGAGTAACGCTCGCCTGGCATGTACTTTTTCTGATCCTCGCCAAAGAACCATAAAGCCGTTCAGCGATGATTGAGTCGCGACCGCAATCGCCCCGGACTCAGGCCGAAGATGGTCGCGAAAATCTTCGTGAAATGTGCTTGGTCATAAAAGCCGGACCGGAGAGCAATTTCAGCCAGCGAATCGTCTGTGTTCACCAATTCCTCGAAGGCCCGGAAGGCGCGCCGTCTCAAGGCGTAGGTGTTGATGGAGCAGCCCTCGATTTCATAAAAAAGGCGGCGTGCTCTCTTCCATTCGTTGGCTGTCAAGTACTTCTGTGTAACGTCCTCGACGTTGCCTCCGGCGTCGAGCAAAGCCCGCATGGCTTCGACTTCGATTTGGTGGTCTGACTTGCCTGTTTCCAGTCTGAGCACAGATCCTAGACTTCGTAGTGCGATACCTTCCAGCATGATCGGCGAGAGGCGGTCTGCCCCCCGCAGCTCTTCGCGGAGTTCGAGCCCGATCCGCGCAAGACGATAATCGTGCACTGGGCCGTTAAGCTCGGGCTCGATCGACCCTCTTGAATCCGAAAGAAACTCCTTGGATATTTCCAACAGCAAACACACCGCGCCTCGTTGGCCAAAGGTGTTCAGATGCCGCACTTCTGCTGTCTTGACGACGACATCTCCCGGCCTGCACGTGACAGTTTGACGGCGAGTAGTCTCTTCGTAATCACCACGGATCACGAAGCAGAAGCTCAAGTTGTGATGCTCGTGCCAATCGAGTACCTCCAGTGATTTGCGGTCGTACCAAGTCGCTCGCAGATGTTGTGACGAAATCGTTCGTGGCATACGGCTTCGAGGTGCGTACAGAAAGAGATGGTCCCTACAATACACCCTCCAAGTTCATTTGCGATGGTTAGCCAATGATCCGGAAGCCGCGCCGGTGCTGCATCTTGGGTTGCTTGAACCGTGAAACTGCCGATCTCTGGGAGGGCACTGTGCAGCGTCAGAGGATCAATTGTTCCGAAGATTCACCCATCAACGTACGAGTGAACCATGGACAGCGTTTTTCCCTTCTCGGATACTGCGGGTGTCGCAATGACCGCTAAGGAGGCAACAAAATGAAAAAGAGTGTTCTCAGTCAGTGGTTCGCAGTGTTGTTGTTGTTCTCGGCTTTAGTCTGGTGGGCGAGCGTTAGCACCAGGGAAGTAGCGGCAATGGCCAAGGGCAAGAGCGCCCCGGGTGGTGATCCGACCGATATCGAGACTGTGATGTTGCTGTGGCCCATGGCAGTATCACCGAAAAGAGGATCCGGGAGGGAAAAGACGTTAGCGGTCAGGCTGTTTATATGGATCTCCTAAAGAAGCGCGCAGACAAATGGGTGGTCTTGCGCAGCGCAGGCGCGGTGGTGAAGTCAGGGAATTAGAAGAGCAGGGCGAAACCATCGGTGGATCGATAGTGATGGCTCCGCCCTTTTCTTTGGGATGCGCTCAAGCTGGTTGTGATTTCGGAATCATATGATCGGACTGCCGGTAGCCGCCGCTTGGATACGAAGAGCGAGGATCTCGGGCGACCTGCGCGTGAAAAAACCATCGGTCAGCGCTCTCCTGCTCGGCCTGATTCCCTTCATTGCGATCAGGGAGCGAATACCGCCGCCAGAAACAGATGGCAGGACCTCACACATCTCTCAGTCATCTCGAGCGGGAGAGAGGAGATGGATTCGCCGCAACTGAGGCAACAGTGTCCTCTAGTCTTCGCTCTGAGCGAGGGTGTTCCCCACCACGCCAACCGTCCCGATTCACACCCTTCTTTTTCTTCTCCTCGTACATGAGTGCATCGACTCTGCCGAGCAAAGTCTCCAGAGGCGCTTTTTCATCACAGTTGCAGACCAGCATCCCGACACTGAGCGACAGGGTGTAAGGACGGTGGCCCTCGGCGTTAAGCTTGTCGACCTTGTCAGTCAGCCGCTTTTTCACAATTCGGGCGCTCTCTGCATCGGCATCGCTCATCAGAATCGCGAACTCGTCGCCGCCTAGACGGCCCAACACGTCGCAGTGTCGAATACTGTCACTTAAGACATGCGCAGCGTCGGTAATGGCTAGATCTCCGTCGCCATGTCCCAACGTATCGTTGATTTTCTTCAGACCGTCCAAATCTACAAAAATTAAGGCAAAGGGTTTTTGAGCACGATGAGCAAGCTTAATGCTTTGGGCCGCAAGCGCGAGAAACCCGCGCCTGTTCTGCAGACCCGTGAGTTCGTCAGCCGAGGCCAACTGCTCCAGCGCGATCTGGGCTTTCTGCAGCTCCAGATTCGAGGATTTCAATTCCTCGGTGTAGCTTGCAAGTTTGTTTTCTAATTCTTTCCGCTCGGTAATGTCCCGGTAGAATACGACTGCACCGAGCACCTTCGCCTCGCTGACTAAGAGACGACTGGACGCGAGCGCCCAACGAACCTCTGGCTCACAGGCAGGATGCAGGCACACCTCGATGTTGTCTACATGGTCTCCCTTTAGTGCTCGGTAGAGAGGAAGGTCTTGATAAGGGAATAGCGTTGTTTCATCCGACCTGTAGAATCCCAGCTTACGAGGAACCTCCTCCCCCACGCGGTCCACCAGGTCGGTATGCATTCGCAAAGCGGCAGGATTGCGCAAGATAAGCTTTCCCCTACTGTCGGCTACGACGATCGCATCGTTGCAAGTGTCAAGAATGGACTGCAACAGCGACTTTTGTTCGGCAATTGCCTGCTCCGTTTGTTTGCGGCGAGATAATTCACGGTTTAGCCCTGCCGCGGCGATCACGATAAAACAGAATATAAAGAAGCTCAGGATCGTGTCGTCTCTGGATGTCCTTCGAGCGCCTTCCTCCACCATGCTCGTCCGCTGTCTGAGGAGCTCTCGCTCGACGTTCTGGAAATCTCGCGTCTGTTCGGCGATTTGAGCTAGAACGCTGGTGGACTGGCTCGTTAAATGATTCTGCAGGGATTCATCGTGTGCGGCCAGTCTATGAGCAGCAATGGACTTCTCCAGAACGGCGAGCCTTGCGTGCACTAGAGGTTCCAGTCGGTCGAGCCTCTTCTGCTGTTGCTGGTTGTCGGTAGTCTGCTGTCGCAAGGCATTGAAGTCTGCGAGAGAAGCCTTGGCCGCAGCGTTGAACACATCGATCTGTTTGCTGTCGCCCTGAAGAAAAACTCGTCGAGCCATACCTGCCTCGGAGAGATGCGAGCGAAACGATTCGCTGGTCTCGAGTACATCGCGCGTATGTGAAACCCATCGATCGGCCTCGGTTAGATTTTGGCTCTCTCGCAGCGATAGCCAGCCCATACCGGCCAATGCCGCCAAAGCTAGGCAAAGCGCAAAGTTTACTTTGGTCTTTAGTTCTACGGGCATGCCTCAGCCAGATCTCTGGCAGTCCTCCGAGAAACGTCCTAAACCATAATATTTTCTGCAAACGCACTTCGCTCAACGGGAGAAGCCAAGGCTACCCACCCGCCCCGGCGCGATGGCACCTCCGATCACGAAACGTCGGAAACACAAGCCGCCTTGGTAGATTCTAGGATCTAGGTGCGGTTCGACAAGTTACGTAAAGATTCAGCTCAGTAACGATTACCAGAACGTTACCTTCCCCTGTCGACGGAGCTAGGCAAGACCTTTATTTGCATTCGCAGTTTCTCGAACGGAGAGTCCCTTTTTTGTCAGTAACTCAGCTGCGAAGCTATTTCCGGATTCGACCGGTCCCGGCAGATGCTGTTCATTCCGGATGTATCGATGACCGAGCTTGTCAGCTTCTGCCTCTGCCAAAACCAGCGCCTCGCGGGCTTCCCTACTCAACGGCAGGGCGTGCGGCAGCATGGTGGGTTCACTCCGGGGCAGGTGAGCGTTGATTGTCTCGAGAATCTCTTTCTCAGAAATCCCCTCCATAATCCGGCTGACCAGGACTGGATCATTTAGCAGAGCCAACAGAATGTGGCGGATATGCGGCAGGCGCACATGAAAATCGTTAAACTCGCGCTTGCACGGGCTTAACTGATTTGTGGGCTGATCTGATCGATCGTAAGTAATTGAAAATATGGCGGAGAGGGAGGGTCATCGCGAGGCACTTCTTGAATTCGGTGGCTATCGCCCGTTCGTCGGAAGGGTTGCAACCTGTGACTTCAATCCCGTTGGCCGGGTCTTCTCATAAACTGATGCGGTTACAAGCCACATCTCGAGCACTTTGCCGAGACTGAGTTCAACCACAGGTCCGCTTCCGGGCTTCCTGATCACCCCACTCGCTGCCTGCCGCAGTCCGTAGTTTTCTCCCCGGACGGTGAATCCCGCCACTGAAACCGCAACGTGTCCACCGTTCACTGTGCCCGACCCGACCAGCTCCGTGCTCTGATCAAGTGAAACCCGACCCGCAAGGGTGATCGGCTGCAATAGGGTTCCCCGGAAACTGAAGCTTCCATCGGGCTGACGCGTCATCGAGGTCACGCGAATGAACAGGCGGACGCCAGCCTCAAACTGGAGAAGAGAAGGGTGATCCTCAGATCGCGTTGTACCGTTCGTGGATCTAGGTTGTGAGCCGTCCGCTCTTACCTCGCTTTTATTTGTCTCCTCGTTTGCAGGCTGGGCTGGGCTGGCGACCTGATTCTGAGATTCGTCACGAGGCGTTACGATGGGCGGCAAAACTTCGGGACTCTGCTTCACAACAGGCGATGGCTTCTCGCCATGTCCGCTGATCGCTTTCTCATCCTGCCGAGAATCCGTCGTCGGGCCACTCGCGGAATTTATCGGCGCGGCACTCATCGGGCCGACAGCCTTGGCTGAATATGCGGGCTCGGAACTCGCGAGTGGGGAAGTGTTTCGCGCGGTTAGCCCGTTTGAGCCATTGCTCTCGGGATTGCTTATGGGATTAGCAGATGGTTTAGATTCTATTGTCGGAGATGAATTTAAATCCCTGGAGGGCACATTCGCGAAAGATTCTGAGTACCGGGTGTTTTCCTTGGAGTTTTCTTCAGAAGGCGTGGCGTCATCGAGTTTATTGACACCCGAAGAGTTATCGGAATCAATGTTGGATCGGCTCGTCGCCGCTGAAGATGGTCCGTTCTGTCTGACGCGGGTAGCTGAATCCGCGAGTTGTGCATTGCGGGATGGCGCGGATGGACTTTCTGAGCGCGATTCTTCCGTCTCCTGCACTGACGGATTTACTGCAGGCGTATTGAACGTATCTGCTGCTGGCAGAGTGGAAGTTCCCGAAGTCACTTCGTCTGGGCGATCAGGCAGTGCCGGTGACGTGGCATCAACAGCTAGCATCGATTTCTGGGGGTCTCGGAGGCGTTTTCCGAGCGGGCCGCGTCCCCCTGTGAGCCCGACGGCGAAAACCATCACCGCGAACAAAAACGCTACTGCGGCGAGCTGAAATCCGAATCCTCTCTCTGCTGATAGTTCAGGAACGTTAAGGTATGAGGGCGAGTCGTCGATACGATCTGGCGACGACTCGACTTTGCCGGTTGGAACTTGCTGTCCAAAACGAAGGACTGGAATGTAGTGGTGCACATTTTCCTGGAGGTCTTCGACAGGCGATAGACCGCTCGCATCCAGAATCTCAGGCGCCACGACCTCAGATGCCTGGGTCGCGATGCGCGCGATCAGTTCTGGCGAGGAGGTTTGGACTCGGTCAGGAGAAAAACATCCAATCGGCTCCGTTGGGAAGTTTTCGAGGGTCGCCGGGATGAGAATCCCAACTGGCTCAGGCGTTAGGTCTTCACTGAGCTCGGGAATAAAGGTCTTAATTGGTTCGGGCGCGAAGTTTTTTGCATGTTCCGATGGAAAGCTGGCCGCTAGGCTCTGCGGAATGTCGCCGGTTGAAATTTCCGCAGCGGAGCCGAACATCGAAACACCGGCGTCAGTGTGAGTGCCGGCAGGAATTGGGAGGGGACGCGGCTGCGGTTTGATTTCGTCGACCGCGGCGGTGTGTTTTGCATAAGTGCTTTCAGTCGGGAACATTTGCGCGTAACGGGCTGCCGCTTCCTCATTGCGATCTGATGGGTTGCTAAAGGTCCTTCTGGACTTGCGAGAACTGATTTCCAAGGCCTGCTTGTCGGAGCGAAGGGGTCTCGGCAGTTGTTCAAATTCGGAGGCTGGCTTTTCGGGCGCGATCCAATTTGAGATTTGATTGCGGGCGTCGGCACTGAGATTAACAAATCGGATGCCAGCGGTTTTTTTTGATTCCGCTAGCCACACAAGCTGCGCTGAGATTTCGATGCTTTGACTGGACCTGGGCAACTGAAAGCGAATGCGTGGGAGGTACTCACCTACTACAAGGTGGTTGGCCACAGCAACGGCCATGCCCGTCTCATTTACATTGAGGACAACGCCGCCATTGGTATCGCCGAGCCCAAAATACGTGAGAGAAGCGGGAGTGGTGCGCGTCTGAAGGCGGCGGTCACGCGCAGGAGTCAGGGCCCGGAAGTGCTCTTGCAGATTTGACATGTCGCTATCCTCACCGCTTCGTGTCAGTGCGCCGACTACAAAGCCGCCATAATCCAAAAGATCTGGTCACCTTTTTTGCACTCTCGAATCTCTGACCCACACATAGATGGTCCTCGCCTCGTTTACAGCTCTAGCGCCCGAGCATCGGAGTCATGGCAAAGGTTCCGTTGCCGCTGCATCCCACAGTTGCTCCCGTCACCATCGAAGCTCCTCACTTTCTCGGGATTCCCGAAGCGGCACCTTCAAGGATGCCGGCATCAGGGGGAAAAAAGTGTCAGGCTTCGACACGGCTTTCGCCCTAAGAAAAGGAACCCGGGCCTCGCGAAAAGGTTGCTGTGCAACTCTAACCGCGGAACAAGATATTAGGGTCCACCACAACATCATTATTCGAGCACTCGGTGCAATCGGGACAAAGTGCCCGAAATGAGGGCGACCTGGCACGATTTCGGAGTGACGGTCGTGGCCTGGCATCGTGCCGGCTTTCACCTGTTCTGGATCCAGAAGATGCGCCGCGGCCAACCGGGACGGCCGGTCATTTCGCGCGAGTTCCAGCGCTCTGATCCGCAGGAGGTGCCGGGAGAATACCGGTTGCGGTAACAAAGATGCTGGCGGGCTTGATGTCGCGGTGAACGATTCCAGCAGCGTGAGCGGCATCGAGCGCGTCGGCGATGTCGATGGCGAGCGGAAGAAGAACCTCCGTCTCCAGCGGACGCCCTGCAATGCGACGCTTCAGCATTGCGCCGTCCAGAAACTCCATGGCGATGAACGCTTCGCCGTGCTGGTCGTCAACTTCGTAGATGGTGCAGATGTTCGGATGCATAGGTGGCTTCATTGGCCCCAAGCAAGACATAGTTGTTCAATGCCTTGCTCCGGGAAGGGCGATTCGCCAGAACTGGATGACCACCGACCAGCCGGTGTGGTTCATCGTGTATCACCTGTTTGATATTAAGCACCCGTTGATCACCCCGGCCATGGCCAAGCGCCTGCATCGCGTGGACGAGCGGCTGTTCCAGGGGGAATGTTTGGGCAAGGCGTTCAGGACAGCAGCAGATGAATGAGCGCCATTTTCATGCATCCTGAGGGAACTCCCTGCCTTCTAAAGACGTACCACCCCTCATGAGAAGATTGGGTCTCGCTCCGATTGCTCTGCTTATCATTCTGTTTGCCAGTCTGTTTGCCTTCGGGCAGGATCAATCCGCCCCTCCCGGCTCCGGGAACTCGCCTGGCGATGCTTCCCTGCCTGATTTAAAGACCGGCGCCAGCGGCAAGCTCTCGCAGGAGCAGATGCAACAATTGCTTCGTATTGTCGCCGGCAAGGACCTCGATAACGACAAACGGCTGCGCGACTATACCTACATCGAACGCGACGAGGAGCACAAGCTCGATGGCAAAGGGCAGGTAAAGTCCACCGAAGTGAAGACTTATGAAGTGATGGAACTCTACGGTGAGCAGGTGCAGCGGCTGATCGAGAAGGACGATAAAGCGCTCGACAAAAGGGATGCGGCCAAGGAAGAGGAAAAGATTCAGAAGATCATCGACAAGCGCAAGAACGAATCGGAAAGCGACCGCAAGAAACGGGAGGAAAGAGAAGAGAAAGATCGTGAAGAAGACCGTAAGTTCGTGCGCGAAGTCGCCGACGCCTACACTTTCACGCTGGTGGGGACGGAAACGCTGGGCGGGCGCGAAGCCTGGGTAATTGAGGGCGAGCCGCGTCCGGGATTTGTGCCGCGGTTGAAGGAGTCCAAGTATCTGTCGAAGTTCCGCGGGCGCGTCTGGATCGACAAGAACGATCTGCAACTGGCCAAGATGGACGTGGAATGCCTGGACACTATTACCTGGGGATTGTTCCTGGCGCGCTTTCACAAGGGTTCGCGTTTCATGCTGGAACAAACGCGGGTGAACGAGGAAGTATGGTTGCCGCTCCATGTCACGGCCAAGATCGACGTGCGTTTGGCCCTGCTCAAGAACTTTGATGTGGACCTGGAGCAGACCTACCGCGATTACAAGAAATTCCGCGCCACGGCGAAGATTGTGAGCGTGGGAGCAGTGCAGGAAAAGTGAGTGGCGAGTCGTGGTTTATCCTCACCTGCTTGTGATCCGGCCTGCTCGGGTCAATGAGCCACGGCCCATGCACCTCGGCCCGATAGACGGCCTCCTTTCACCGCCTGTGCTTTGCTCTCGTGACGTGACCATTCCTACGCTCCAGGCATTCACTAGGCGAAAACCGCCAATCGTTCGGTCGAACTGCATGTGTGTATGTCCGCAAACGACCAGGTTGGGTTCGATATCAGCTTGGCGGGTTTTTCCTGTGTACGGAAAACGGACGCTACGTGGTTGCTTTCTTCTGCGCTTTGACCTTCTCCCAACGTGCGCCCCAGCGGTCTTTCTCCTGGCGACTGCTGACATCGCTCGTCTCTTTGGCTGTTTCGTTCGCCCGGGATTGGGCGCTTGTTCGGAATTCGTTCAGAGCTGCGTTAAGATAGCGGCCTTGAGAATGGAGGATAAATGCGCGCGTTTCGATTACTGATGATTCTGTTGGCTTGCGGTTTGGGTGCTCAGACGACTGCTCCGCATGGGATTCAGACTGGCGATTTGGACAAGAAGTGCGATCCATGCACCGATTTTGCGCAGTATGCGAACGGCACCTGGCACGCGGAGAATCCGATTCCGGCCTATATGGACCGATGGAGCAGAAGGTGGCGAGCGGGAGAGGAGGTGAAAGAGCAATTAAAGGTGATTCTCGACCAGGTCTCCGCCCGCACGGATTGGCACAAGGGAAGCGTGGAGCAGCTGGTCGGGGACTACTACAGCTCTTGCATGGACGAAGCCCGAATCAATCAGCTTAGTCTGGCGCCGGCCGAACCGATGCTCCAAAAGATTCGTGACATAAAAAGCCCGGGAGATCTTCAGCGCATAATCCTCAGCTTCCACGAGCAGGGCGTCTTTGTTCCGTTCGGGTTGATATCGCTCCCGGACAATCACGATCCGAGTGAAACGATTGCCAATGTGTTTGCCAGCGGCTTGGGGTTGCCGGATCGCGATTATTACCTGAAGCCGGAGGCGCGATTCCAGGAGGCGCGCGAGAAGTATCAGGTGCACGTGGCGACGATGTTCAAGCTGGCTGGCTACGACGAGAAGGGCGCAAAGGCCGCGTCCGAAACGGTTTTCCAGATGGAAAAGAACTTGGCTGAGAAGTCCCTGGACAATGTTGCGCTACGAGATCCTGCCAACACCGACCACAAGCTGCCTTATGCCTCTCTTGCCAAGCTGGCTCCCGCGATGGACTGGGACACTTATTTTGCGTCGGCAAAGCTCTCGCGGGCGGACCTGAATGTATCCGAACCGGACTTCCTGAAGGAGGTGGACCGCCAGCTCCGTGAAACGCCATTGGCCGACTGGCAGACATATTTGACGTGGCAGCTTCTCAACGCGAAGGCCGAGGTGTTGTCGGAGCCATTTGTGAATGAGAATTTCGCGTTTCAGGGAAAGTATTTGAGCGGCGCAACCCAAATCAAGCCGCGGTGGAAGCGGTGTGCCGAGTCCACGGACCAGGTTCTGGGTGAGGCGCTCGGGAAGAAGTATGTTGAGAAGTATTTTCCTCCGGAGGCCAAGGCGAGGGCTCAGGAGATGGTTGCGAACCTCATCAGGGCGATGCATGACACGATCGAAGGTTTGAGCTGGATGGGGCCGGAGACGAAGAAGAAGGCCTTGGAGAAGCTGTCGACGCTGAATCCTAAGATCGGGTATCCGGACAAGTGGAAGGACTATAGCAGTATTGTGTTGACCCGCGATTCCTTCTGGAAAAATCAGGCCGCTGCAGTGCGCTGGAACGTAATCGATGACGACTGGAATCTGATCGGCAAACCGACCGATCGCGGGCGGTGGGGCATGACGCCGCCGACCTCCAATGCGTATTACAACCCGCTGTTGAACGAGATTGTTTTTCCGGCAGGCATCTTGCAGCCCCCGGCGTTCGACATTCATGCCGTGGACGCGGTCAACTACGGGTCGATTGGAGTTGTGATCGGGCACGAGATCAGCCATGGATTTGACGATCAAGGCGCCAAATTCGATGCGCAGGGACGGCTGAGTAACTGGTGGACTCCGGAAGATCAGAAACGCTTCAAAGAAAAGACGGAGTGCGTTGCCCGGCAATTCGACGGTTACTTCATCGAGCCGAATATCCACCACAACGGCAAGCTGGTGTTAGGCGAGAGCATCGGTGATCTGGCGGGGTCGAAAATCGCTTACTTAGCTTTTCAGAAGGCGCAAGAAAAGCATCCGGCGCCGACTTTGGATGGAGTTACGCCGGCTCAACAGTTCTTCATCGCCTGGGGACAATGGCGCGGGGATGAGATTCGTCCTGAGACGCAAAGAAAGATGGTGCAGGGCGATCCTCATCCCATTGCGAAGTACCGGGTGATCGGCCCGCTTTCAAACTTGCCGGAATTCGCGGAAGCATTTCATTGTAAGAAAGATTCCGCGATGGTGCGTCCGCCGGCGGAGCGATGTGAGGTCTGGTAGGGAGAGCTTTACTCGAACAGCCCTGCATGGCTCAGATGCCGAGCGTTGGATCACCAGATAGGGGACGCCCAAGCGGGGTGCCCATGGCGAAATCGAGCGCGTTGCACCATCGCCCGCCTCGACGGCCTTCTCACTGAAATGAGCGCCGAAGTGTTCATCCAACAAACACCGCAAACCGTCTGTCGCAGGAGCGTCTCTAACTTTCCGTAAAGCACACTGTGCTGGCGCTTCGGCAACACGGTTTCAAGATCTCTATCAGCCTCATAATTCCGAACCGCCCGATCAGCCCCACCTGCCCGATCCCTTCGCCAGTGCTGCTTCGGTTGTGTTACTTAACCGATGGGACAGCCTTCGTAACCAGCGCCTCCAGGCGCAGTTTGGCTGCTCTGGCGGTTTCTCGCAGCAGCGGGTCCGCATCATTCAGACATCGATTCAATTCACCTTCTAAAGATTTCAATCCGAAGTTTCCGATCGCATAGGCGCCGCAAGACCTCAGCCAGGGATCGTCGCTAGTCACCAGCGCCACCACTGCATGTTCTCGGCTCTCGATTTTGGTACCCACGAGCCGGTTCGCTAAGCGAGCACGCTCGCCAACCGTGATCTTACCGTCCAGCAATGGCATCAGCATGTCACGCAGCTGGGACTTTAAGACGGTATCGAGGAATTCCAGAGCATTGCCGTGGACTGATACGCTCTTGGATTGCAAGCCCAAATAGGCGGCGTGAAGATCAAGGTGAGGATATAACAGGCCGAGCAGGCGAAAGATGCGCTCCAATTCTTGCCGGATGGACTCCGTCACTGCGGGATCTTGACTGTCCCCGGCGACGCCGAGCTTGTCCAGAATCTGGTACGACCGGTAGTGCCCCAGAATCTCCGCAGCTAAGACCGTCTCCAACGTCTGGACGTCTGTCTCGACCTCAGGGTGGAGGCGGCAGAGCTTGTTGAGAGCGCTAATGGTACGGAATCGCAGGGTGATGTCGCTTTCCAGCAGGTGCTCCATCAGTACCCGCGCCGCTGCCGGTGTTCCGACCCCCACCAGGATGGCGGGGATTTCTCTTCGTGCCTCGATGGCTACCGAGGAGTCGCCGAGATGGTCGCGCAACGTTCCGATGATCGTGTCCCCGAACTCCCCCAACGCCTTGGCAGCTTCGGCACGCAGCTCGCGATTCGCCAGCCTGTCCAGAAGGTCAGGCACCAGCCGCCGCTGGCGCAATTTTCCCACAGACCGTATCGCTTCCTGCGCCACCGCAGTGTCGGCATCGGCGAGCAGCATCAAGAGCAGCGGGTTGAAAGAGTCCGGGAGCAAGCCTAGTAACCGAGCCGCTTCCACTTTGGTCCGCTGCCCTTCTGCACCTTGTTCGCTGACCATGGCCTCCAGAATCTGGCGTGCGGCCTCCAGGTTCTGGGCTTGGCCGGGGTGTACCAGAAATGCCACAACCGCCGATCGCACCGAGAAGTCCGGGAAGGCACCCACTTCCTCGATCAGCTCCAGCGGGTCCACATGGGCGTTGTGGGTAAGGTAAAGCAGAGCTTCCGTGCGCACGTTCAGGTCAGGATCCCGGAGCAGCCGCTCCATGTCTGGCCGCACCGTCTGGTCGCCGGATGCCGACAGAATCGAGATTGCCTTCCTCCGCACTTCTGCTGCGGGATGACTCAGCAAAGCGCGTATCGCCGGATGCACAGCTCTCTGCTGTTCCACTTCAAAAAGGGACAGTGCGTAAAGAATGTCCTGGGGGTCGGATGCAGAAAGATTGGTGGTCAGAAGGTCGGTTGTGGATCGGTCCAGCACTGGCGCACTGGCTTGTTCCACATCGAAGCGATGCTGCGTGATGCTTTCCCTCAGGGTAGCGACGTATTGGCGCCGCACGACAGAAGCTGCCGCCAGCCAACCGATAACCAGCAGCAGCACGATCCAGCTGATCTGTCGGGGGGAAAAGTGCAGGTAGGTGGCAAAAATCACGACGATTACGCCGGAGAGGCCATCCCCCATGCGCCAGATCACCGTATCAATGAACCATTTTACTTGTAACTTCACACCGGCAGAGATCGGCAGGTAAAGTAATTCGGCCGTAGACTTGTCGATCGAATAACCTAACACCCGGTCCCCGCCGTGCAACGCTACTGCGGAAGCCAGCGTGCCAAGAACGAGCAGACCGGTCGAACCCAAGAACACAGCGACGGGGAGAATGAACAGCGCGGTGCCAATACCGAATCGGCGCAAGAATCGTGCGGTCAACAGTAACTGAAACAACAACCCCAGAATGCCCGCGTAGAAATAAAAGTCACCAAAAAAAGCAGCCATTACGTCTTTCTTTACCAGGAACTGCTTACCGATGGCCAGGAACTGCCAGTCCGTTAATGTAGTGACCAACGACGTAATGAAGATTACCGCCGCGATGGCCCGAAAATAAGGCGAGGAGAACAGCAGCTGCAAGCTAGCGGTCACGTTTCGCGGGGCTGTTTCGGTGGGTCCTCCGGCGGTCCGCTGCCCGTCATCCACCAGCACTCGCCCGCTGCGCCAGACCAAGATCACCAGCCCGGCGCAGATCAAAATAAACAGCGTCATTGCCAGCAGCAGACTTTCCGTTCCGAACCCCTTGGCCATCCTATTGGAAAGGAAACCAGCAAAAATACATCCCGCAATGCCGCCACCGCCCACCATCCCAAAAACACGCTTGGCCTCGCGCGTTGTCAGGACGTAATTCGCCAGCGTCCAGACCTGCGTAGCCCCCAGTGCGCCGAATATTTTTACCCAAACGTAAAAGGCAGGAAAAACCCAGATCAGGCGGGAGTAGTAATGGGCTAGCCCCCAAAACACCGCGCAAGTGGCGGAGAAGAATAGCATGCTGCCGACGAGCAGATCGCGGAAAAGAAATCGCCGCGCAATCACCACATAGCCCGCTATGATCGCCGCCACCAGCACAGAACTGGCAATTTGGGCGTAGGCAAGCTGACTCGCCTGGAACCGCGACAGGAATAACGCAGCCCCCGCCACGCCGCCGATTTTGTAGCTGCCCATGACTAAAAACAGGCAGGCGCTCAGAAGGGATCCACGCCCCAAGTCTCCGGGTCCGACGTTCAGAGCACGCTCGATCCAGTGTTTCATCCCCAGGGCCTTCCTACACAACCCCTCGCTCTTATTGCGGTGCGCCCGTCGTTGCGGAACATACTCCCTCGGCCGGTAAGACAGCTAGCTTTTCTGAACCAGTGGCCCCATCGGGTAGCGCTCAATGTCCCCCGGGCTTTCCGTTCTGAGGCGAAAGACCCAACGGATTCGAGAAGCACTACCTGCTCGTCCATGTACTGAGCCGTAAACTTTGCGCCACCGCAGATTTCCATGGCTGACGTCCGGCCTCCAGGGTAGTAGCTGCTGAGCATGCCGGTGTCGAGCAGAGACACCTTGTCTCCAAAACGAGGCCGGATCCGCCCTCCTTTCTGAACTGCGTGCCCTACCACAATGCGGGTTGCCTTGAAGGCTTCCAAGAGCTTGCCCATATACTCCGTACCCTCTCCTTCGCTCCAATGGTCCTAACCGCGAAAGGGCAGCCACGGGCCGTCTTTCGCGAGTTAAATAGAACTTGCGGATTTGCCCAGTAATGATTAGCTCCTGCTCCTCCCGGAGCCCTCCACTTCCACGCTTGCGTCCTCCGTGGATGGAGAAGCACAGCGCTAAGCCGGCGGTCTTCCCGGTATTTAGCCAGAAGCCGAAACACCATCGCCCGCAACAATTGGAGCGCGGCGCATGCTTCTTGCATCATGGCCCGAGAGCACTTTTGCTCTCGGCCAACGTGGACAAAACCCTTTCCCGATGCTTCATGTACCAGCGCCGTGCTCTGCAGGGTGTGGCCCGGGCGCTCGGCCCTCAGGTAGTGGTGCGCCCGCTTGTGCAGTTCCTGGTAGACGAGGGGAATCAGGGCGTGAAGCGCCCCATCGCTCCCACCCCTCCACTCGGCAAGCAAAACGGTGACGGACTCCTCTAACCGATAGCTTATCGCAAAATAGCCACTTTATGGACCCGGAGTCAATGGCGCTGAATTCCCGCTAAATCGCTGCCAACCGCGTGCGGGTTGCCGATTGTGTGGACGTCGAAAAGATTCTTGAGCCCATCCGCCGGGACTTTCGGCATTAACCAGTAGAAGTCAGTAAACGAACAGTCGCGCTGCCCTGCCGGTGGGCATGAAATGCAACGAACAGTGTTGGTTCAACGGCTACAAACCTTGACAGAAATACTTCTCCCGGTCCAGGTCCGAAGGCCAAAGCTCTCAGGGAAGCAAATTTGCAGTGCGGGCCGCTCACTCTGGCGGCGAGTCTGTGTGGCCGGTTTGCTTTGCGCGGCCGAGGCGATCGCCTCCCCTGCGCAGACCATCCCCACCTCTAACGTTTCAGAGCCGGATAAAAGCCGTTATTTCTGGTGCGACTATGCATGACGACTGTCGCTGGCGCCTGCTTGGCCGCGTCACTGGATGATTCTGGCCTCTTTAGAAAAGCGGTTCACGAGGAAGGGTTCATCGGGATAGGGTTGGCCTGCAAAAGGGGTCTTAACGGTCGCGACTGGGGGCGGGTGCCCGAGGCCCCGGTGGGACGACCACTCTCGCGCCATAGATTTCTTCAGAGTATCCGCGACGCTACTTTTGCCACCTCCGCCCGAATCCGATCGCGCAAGGTCGATGGTTCAATCACTTCTACCCGAGAACCTAGGCCAAGCACCATGAAGCGGGCTTCGTCTTCATGGTCGAATTGCACTTTGACAGTCACCCAGTGATCAGGATCGTTCTCCGCATCCCGTGTGACCACAGCTGTCACCCAGGTTCGTACCCACTGAGCGACGCGGGGTTCGAGGCGCAGCGTGGCGCTCAGACGCGACCATCCCTCCTGAAACTGCTTGGTGGATGATCGCCAATGGTCTGCCAAGTCGAAATCCGCGGGGCGTTTGCTAGCCTTATCGAGAACGGTTGCGTTTTCGATCCGCGATACGCGATAGGTACGAAAACCTCGAGGCGTATTCGCTACGAGGTACCAGGCGCTGCCTTTTGCTACCAAGCCGAGAGGGTCGACAACCCGGCGGCCGGATTCGCGACCAGCAGGTCTGTAGCAAATTTCGAGTTTGCGATCGTGAGCGACGGCTTCCTGCACGGTCGGCAGTGCAGAGAGGTCTTCAGCGGTACCGCGCCATCCGGCGGTGTCCACAAAAAGCCGTTGACGCATCGAAACAGCCTGCTCGCGCAGAGATCCTGGCAATGCCGCCATGAGCTTGTCGAGAGCGCGTTCCGCGGCGCTGGCCAGACGCGAGTCGCCAATGACGCGCGGTTGCGCCATAAGCAAAGCGCGCAGTTCTGTCTCCTCGAGCGCCGGAACTTCAGTGCGCCAGTCTTCGTCCAGTTGCCAGCCGCCCCGGGAGCCGCGTAAGGCGAACACCGGCACGCGCGCGGCGCTCAACGCATCCATGTCACGATGGACAGTACGCTCAGATACTCCGAGCTTGGTGGCAATCTGTTTGCCCGTAAGCTTTCCATGGGCCTGCAGTAACAGGAGTTCCGAGAGAAGGCGGTCGGCTCGCATGGAAGACCCTAAACTTCTATCCGAGGGCTTACTGTTTTTTTCGGGCTGTGAGAATTGGGTTCAAAGCCGTTGGGAAAAATATATCCCTCCAATTATGACACTACCTGTCATATATGCCATTTTACTCTGATCGCGTTTGCGCGATGGGGAGCAGCCCCTAACGGAGGATTCATGAAGATTACGGAGCTTTTTCTTGATGAACTGGAACGCGAGACCGAAGGCAGCCGGCATGTGATCGAGCGCGTACCTGAGGGCAAAAACGATTGGAAGCCGCACGAGAAATCGATGCCGCTCGGCTACCTGGCACGGCTTGTGGCGGATATGCCATCGTGGATCGCCATGGCGATCAATCAGGACGAACTGGACTTAGCCCCGGGTGGAAAGCCGATGCCGAAGCCACCCGAGTGGCATTCACGCCGTGAACTGGTGGAACTGCTGGAGAAGAATGTGGCCCAAGCGAGAGAGGCGCTGGACAAGACCACGGATGAGCATCTGACGACCCACTGGAGGTTACTGGTGAACGGCCAGGCGGTGATGGATGAACCACGATACGTGGTCATTCGCGATTCAGTCTTCAACCATGCCGCCCATCATCGCGGACAACTGACTGTCTATTTGCGATTGTTGAACGCATCGGTTCCCGCAATTTACGGACCTTCCGCGGATGAGAATAGCTTTCGAGAACGAGTGGCTTAAGTCAGAAGTTGCGAAGGGTGGCTCGGAATTCTCTGGTATCAAGGGCTTCGGGCTACAACAGCTTCCGAGGAAGTGACGGATCGCGAGCGAACTGTTACTGGCGAACACATCGCTTGATCCTCATTATTGCCGCATTATTACCGAGAGTTGCTCAGAGTTTCAGGCGCATTTCGGTGAATGACCAAAATTCGAGCGATTCACACAAAGGCCCCGGCGTAGGGAAACGACCGTGTCTCCCGCCTCCGCGACGAAGCCAGGTTCGAGATATCCCTGAGACATCATGCGGATGTCGAACGCCGACTATGATGGAGCCCGCTTTCTGATCTGCTCGTCGAATGCATCCATGTCGTCCCCGGAATAGCGAATCTCCCGGCCCAGCAGCCCGCTCCAAAGATCGATGCCGTCCTGGGGCCGCTCAGCACATCCGGACCGTTGAGATCGCGCAACGGCTCCGCCCACTCGGCTTCCCCGGTGGTCTGAGCATCCTGAAAGAGTACTTGCACGCCTTGCCAGCTCGCACTGCGGCCCAGCGGGCTTAAGTGTGGCCGCCGGCCTGAGTGACCACGTTTGGAGTCTTGAGGAAATCGTGATGATGGCCGATGGCTATATGCCGAAACCCGGCAAGCGCGGACCATACAGGAAGAAGGACTCCAGCATCGTACGGCGTAGACGGAACAGAACTGCATTCAAGGGGCAAGGGAGTGGATGGTAGCACCCATCCTAACTTGAGGGGAAGGGAGAGTGCTGCATCTCTCCCCTGTCCGGATCGAAGTATACGCCATCAACTATCAAGGATAGTATTTAAGTATTCGCGTGGGTGAATTTCGATTCAAGGGGAGGCGACCGTAAGCCGTGCCATCCTGATTCACGATCACGGGTGGGTTGGTCGCAAGCTCGTTGCAGGCGCTACTGGTGTTCACTTCATGTTGATCGAGTGGAAATCTTCCGATATTTGAGCTGGCGAGGGCGTTCAGGAAGGCGAGCAAGTCCACTTGCTCCGCATCGGTTAGATGAAGTTTGAAAAGCAGGTTTGACTTGAGCCCGGCGCCGCCGCCATTGTCGTAAAAAGCAATGACCCCGGCTAGGTTGGCGAAAGAACCGTTGTGCATGAAATGCGACTGCAGCCTGACGCTGCGGAGGCTGGGCGTCTTGAAGGCGCCGCGGTCCGCAGGGCTCTTGCTTATGGCGAAGCGTCCCACATCTGGATCTTTCTTCTGGCCGGACAGAAGTCCCAAGGAGTGGAACTTATTATCGGTAAAGTTTGGACCGCTGTGGCACTGGCGGCACGCTGCCTTCCCGATGAACAGGATCAGGCCGCGCTTCTGCGGATCGGTGAGGGCCTGCTTGTCTCCCGCAGCGTAGCGGTCAAAGGCGGAGGCTGGCGTCACCAGGGTGCGCTCGAAGGCGGCAATCGACCGCTGGACATCTAGCAGGTTTACTTCCCGTTTGAAGGCTTCGCGGAAACCGCTGCGATACTTCGGGACTTGCTGCAGCCTGGCGAGAAGTGTCTCGGAGACTGGCATGCCCATTTCACCCTTGCCAAGAATGGGTACGAGCACTTGTTCTTCGAGGCTCTTGGCGCCGTCCCAGAACTGAGCGGGGTTGTATGCGGAGTTCAGCAGACTCGGCGTACGGCGCTTGAGTCGGTTATGATTAATTCCGACGCGTGTAGCCAGGCCATCGGAGTAAGCCTTGGTTGGGTCATGGCTACTGGCGTAACTGATCGAATGGTCGTTGGAAAGACCTTTGTCGAGAAACAGCATTCCGGCCGAGATCAATCTTGGCTTGAGTTTGCGGGTTCCCGGGCGCGATGGGCGGGGACGGCAGAGCGGTTAGGCCGCCAGGCAGTTCTTCATACCATCAAGCACTGTGATGGTGAGGCCCGCGGGAGGTGCGATCGCGGGGGTTCGGTCCTGGGTTTGAGCGGATGCGGATAAAGATAAGGCAGTAGTCATCTGCACAACCACAACAATTGGCAGGGCACATAGTTGGATTCCGACCGCCCCAGCTAGTAAAATTCGCATTTCAAAAGACTTTCCTCGCGAAACTCTCGCGAGTACGGAGAGCCGTTCATGCGCCGCTTAACTCTCACTCTGCTCATCTTCGTTGCCATCGCCAGTTCCCAGGTCGCCAACGTTCCCGACATCCAATACCAGAAATTCACCCTCGACAACGGTCTGACGGTAATCGTGCACGAGGACCACAAAGCTCCCATCGTGGCCGTAAATGTCTGGTACCATGTCGGCTCGAAAAACGAAAAGCCAGGAAAGACCGGGTTCGCCCACCTTTTCGAGCACCTCATGTTCGGCGGCAGTGAACACGCCAAAGGCCGCTACATCGACACCATGGAGCGCATCGGTGCCACCGACCTCAACGGCACCACCAATCCCGACCGCACCAACTATTTCGAAGACGTTCCCACTTCCGCGCTCGACCTCACACTCTGGCTCGAATCCGACCGCATGGGTCATCTGCTCGGCGCGCTCGACCAGAAAACTCTCGACCTTCAGCGTGGCGTGGTGCAGAACGAAAAACGCCAGGGAGAAAACCAGCCCTACGGCGTCACGCGTGAGCTGATCACAAAAAACACGTACCCCGCGGGCCATCCTTATTCATGGACCACCATCGGCGAGATGGCCGACCTCGACGCCGCCTCCCTGACCGACGTGCAAGAGTGGTTCAAAACGTATTACGGCGCGTCCAACGTCACGCTCGTCATCGCCGGCGACATCGACGTGAAAACTGCCAAAGAAAAGGTCGAAAAATATTTCGGCGACATCCCTGCTGGTCCTCCGGTCGCGCACCAGGAAGTTTGGGTCGCGAAAATGACCGGCACCCATCGCGAAATCGTGCAGGACCGCGTTCCGCAAGCGCGCATTTATAAGGTCTGGAACATCCCGCAGTATTGCAGCGCCGACGCCGATTATCTCAATCTGGTCGGTGACATCCTCAGCACCGGCAAGAGTTCACGCCTCTACAAGCGCCTCATCTACGACGATCAGATCGCGACCAACGCCGACGCCTTCACCGATTCCCGTGAAATCGGCGGACAATTCCGCATTCAGGTGACGGCCAAGCCCGGCCAGGATCTCGCTAAAGTCGAAAAAGAAGCCGACGAAGAACTCGCGCGCTTGCTCAAATCCGGCCCCACCCCCGAAGAACTACAGCGCGTTAAAACTGAGTACATAGCCGGCTACATCCGCGGTATCGAGCGCATCGGAGGCTTTGGCGGCACCTCCGACCGCCTCGCGCAAAGCCAGGTTTTCTGCGGCGACCCGGCAGCTTACAAGACTTCTCTAAAGCGCGTACAGGGCGCGACCGCCGAAGATCTCCGCGCCGCAGCCGATCGCTGGCTGACAGACGGAGTCTTCATTCTCGAGGTTCATCCATTCCCTGAATATAAAACCGCCAGCGCGGGCGCCGATCGCTCGAAAATGCCCGATCCCGGCACACCGCCCGCGCTGAAGCTGCCCAAACTCCAGCGTGATTCGCTATCCAATGGACTGAAGTTAATTCTGGCCGAGCGCCACGACGTTCCCCTCGTCCAATTCTGGATGATCCTCGACGGCGGCTACGCCGCCGACCAGTTCGCCGCACCGGGAACCGCCAGCATGACCACGGCCCTTCTCGATGGCGGCACCAAAACCCGCACCGCGCTCCAGATCAGCGATCAACTCGAACTGCTCGGCGCAGAGCTGCACGCGAACTCCAATCTCGACTTGACCACAGTCCGTTTATCCACGCTGAAGTCGAAACTGGATCCCTCACTCGATCTCTTCGCCGACGTAATTCTCAATCCATCGTTCCCCGAGTCCGATTTCAGGCGCCAGCAGAAGCTGCAACTCGCTGCCATTCAGCGCGAGCAAAACACGCCCGTGCAGATGGTTTTCCGCGTTGTCCCCGGGCTACTCTACGGCAAAGATCACGCGTACGGTAGTCCGCTCACCGGCTCCGGCAATCTCGCGACCGTGAGCAAGATGACACGCGAAGACCTCATCAAGTTCCACGACGTCTGGTTCCATCCCAACAACGCCACCCTGATCGTTGTTGGCGACACCACGCTCGCCGAAGTGAAGCCTAAGCTGGAAAAACTTTTCGCCACGTGGAAACCCGGCGACGTCCCCAAGAAGAACATCAGCAACGTCGAGCCGCCTGCGACTTCAGTTGTCTACATTCTCGACAAGCCGGGTGCGCTGCAATCAGTCATCGTTGCCGGGGAGGCTGCACCGGCACCCAACACTCCCGATGAAATCGCTGTCAAAGCCATGAACGACACGTTCGGCGGCACCTTCGGCGCGCGCCTCAACATGAACCTGCGCGAAGACAAGCACTGGTCCTACGGCGCGCAAGCCCTCCTTTGGGCCGCCCGCGCGCAGCGGCCTTATCTCGCCATCGCTCCGGTACAGACCGACAAGACCAAAGAATCGCTGATCGAAATGAAAAAAGAGTTTACCGGAATCGTCGGCGACCATCCGATCAGCGAGGATGAACTCAAGCGCGTTCAGGACAACGAAACGCTCAGCCTGCCCGGCTCTCGCGAAACCCTGAACGAGGTTGCGCAGTCGGTCATGGATCTCATCCAGTTCGGCTGGCCCGACGATTACTACGAAACCATGGCCGGAAAAATCCGCGCCCTCACAACCTCCGACCTCGACAGCGCCGCGAGAGAAGTCGTCCACCCCAACCGTCTCGTGTGGGTGGTCGTAGGCGACCGCGCGAAGATCGAAGCCGGCGTGCGCGAGGTCGGCCTGGGCGAGATTCGTTTTCTGAACCCGGATGGCACGCCAGGAGGATCGTCAGGTGGCTTGCAATAGCTGCATCGGCGTTAAGCGGATTTGAAGGGCGCGGCTTCAGCCCCGCCGCAAGGCTCAATCTGAGGGAACGTTTGAGCGGAAGGATAAAGGATAGATGAATTTCAAGCTCAAGGAGCAGGTTAGCCGTTCGGATGCTGGCTGCGGAACTACACCTATTCGTTTGCATTTGTCATTAGCACATTTTGCAGCCAACCTCGTCCCGCTTTCAGTCCAATCATGGCGAACATGGCTTCAAAATCGTCGCCAAATCGAGCTGCTTCTGTATCTCAGATCACACACACGATATTCGCGATTTGCAAACCGTACTTCGCTAGGGCGCTGGCTAATTCCCGCTTCTCGTCGGCAGTAGAGAGTATTGAGGCCCACCGCTGCGTGGGAGTTTGGCGAGTTCAATTCTCAGTTTGATATTGTCTTGCTCCAACTCCTTTTGCTTTACCACAGCCCCACCCAGTCTGCTTTCCTGTGCCAGGGCTTCGGCTATTTGTGATGCGACGAGTGGTCGCCCGGCACCCTCAAGCGACCTGGGTATTAACGTGAAGTGATTTTGCGACCAAAAACCCATAGTTTCCGGTTATGCCCGTTAACCAGGAGTTAGCCGCTTCTTCATCGGCTAAAACTGCATCGAATCCATTTCACGCAGCGCATCGGCGGCAGATGCGCCAAAATGTTTCTCAACGAAGCGCTCACTCGTCCAACATCATCGCCGATAGAGTAAACTCAGTTCGCCGTGATCGGTCAGACTATTTGCAAAAGCGGAGGAGATGAAACACGTAATCAGCTGGTCCGAGCGCCCGCAAGGTTCGCCCATCGAGTATGAGAATGCCCAGAAGCGAATTCTCGAGGTGTTTGGCCAGTGGAAGGCGCCAGCCAATTTCAAGGTCGAGTTTTTCGTGGTGCGCGTGGGTGAGTGGGGTGGGCATATGTTGCTGGACTGCGACGACCCGTTAACGATTCACAAGTTTTGCTCGATGCTCCCGGCATTCGTATTCCAGGTGCACCCGGTGGTCCGCGTCGAGGATGCAGTCCGGGGCGAACTCGAAGTAATCGCCTGGCGCGACGGACTGAAAGGCAAATGACTCCGATAGGATCATGTTGGTGATTCGGGCCGGCCATCCGTCGTAGGAGCGGGTTTATTGGCCCGGAAAACTTCCTTGTGGCCCGTCAGAACGAAGCCGCTCGCGCGGCGGACGCTGCGCGTGGGGTGGCTGGCCGGCTGGCGGAAGCGCCCAGGCACACCGTAAAGATTGCCCGAAACCGCCCCCGGCTTTCCGCGTGCGAGGGCCGGGGCGGTTCGGTCTGTCTGGATTATGAAGGTGGGCGAAATGGCGGAAGCCTTCTTCGCCCCTGGAATGGTCCAGCATGGGTCGACACGCTTCACTAAGGAATCACGCAAGAACAAGTTTACAGTTGCGGCTTGATAGTGTAATTCCATTCGGGCAGAGTTTCGTGGCGCAGCAATCGAAGGGCAGCAATTTGATCGGGTGTGGGTTTGACACCG